>ENA-ORTP01000177-ORTP01000177.1-human-gut-metagenome-genome-assembly--contig:-NODE-177-length-82956-cov-7.413180_pt1 | contig 82956 bp, 91 predicted proteins | sample MGYA00241913_ERZ509190 | MGnify/ENA primary metagenome ERZ509190 (study PRJEB26280, sample SAMEA2338839) | human gut metagenome | biome: human gut; feature: human-associated habitat; material: faeces...
GGTGGCAGAACAGGAGAAATTTTATGTTTAGGAGTCATAAAAAATTCTTCTGGTTTTACAAAGCAAGTTTCGCTGTCATTTGAATTTTATTGCAATACAGGGGGAGGAATTGAAGTTCGTTAAATTCTGTAGAGCTTAAGTTAATCTAATAGCAACTTAATGCTGGAGAGGACTGTCATTATGGCAGTCCTTACTTATTTGTGTGCCGAGCATGGCACTAATCTCGTTGGTGCAAAGTCCAGTCATGGGTATTTACCGCCAAGTGTAGCGAACTACAAGTCAGTACTAGTAGTTGTAAATCAAGAGGTTGTGGGATGAAAGATTAGTGTCTTACCTCTTATTAATCCTATCAATAAGTGAATGAACACTTTCAGCTAATTCCTTTTTCAAATCCCCAAACATTTCTCTAATAGCCACTTTCTTTCGAATCAAAAATAAACCAATCACGATCAAAACAACAACAGGCAACATCCATCTTAATGCACCCATCCAAAAGCTGGCAGCAGTACTTCCACGATAGCTTAATTCCAAACGATTTCCAGTCAATTCAAAATCACAAAGATCATGAATATTCTCATCCGACTTGATCAGGGCAGAGACTGCTTTGGTAGATGTATTCTGTTTTACCGTATTTGTCACAATCTTCTCAGGCATAACAGCTACAGTAACAGATTCTTTCGAATTCACAGAAGCAAATACATAATGCCCATGAAGTTTCTCACCATTTTGATTCGCAGGTAATGAAATCTTATCAGAAAATGTGACCTTCTTACCACCAGCAAATGAAAAATGCGCTTGTGATTTCATCAAACTATTCGGAAACAAAGCAGAGAAATCCTTATTACAGTCTGAAACACTTCCTTTTTGTACAAAAGATAACGTAACATTCTGATCACCATCTAAATTTACAGAATCAATGGTTTGTCCTTTGAACTGCTTTTTGATCACAGATAACTGATGGTCAGTCACAGCCTTTTCAAAAGAAAAAGACACTTTACGACGGATATCTTTGGATGTGTTCCATACCGTAGCAATCTCATAAGTTGAAATTGGCTGTGTAACAGAAGAAGTAAAGCTGATTTCTTTTTGTTTAATCGAATCACTAAACATCTGTTTTTCATCAAATGTATAAGTAACAGGAATCTTTTGGTTTTTCTGAATAAAATGAGAGAGATCCAGAGATTCTTCATAGTTGATCTTCAGTGTAAAAGGGTTGTCCTTGCTGCATGTGGAGCTGTAAGTTCCAAAAGAATTCTTTGAATGAAGGACAGTTCTTGTTTTCTGTGCAAGATCAGAGAAATTGTTGGCGTCAAAACTGATACATAAAGTTTTTCCATCGGATGTATTTTCCCAAGTGATATCATTTTCAGCAAAATAAGAACGGATCTTTCCTGCATTTTGATCTAATGTTTGTTGTGGAAGATCAAATTCTATCACTCTTGCAAGTTTTCCAGATTTCTTTGTCTTTGTATCAATATGAATGGAAGATAATGGTACATAAGCCATTTGATCAATATTGATCTTATCTTTCGTTTCATAAGTCGTTCCAAGGAAAGAAATCTTCGTACTTTTTAAATCCCATAGGTCAGAAGAGGAGTCTTTGTCAATATATTTTCCCTCATACAAAGCCGTATAAAGCCATGTCATCAGATCTTTAGATGTGAAATTTTCTTTGTAAATAAGACCGGAAACAAATGGGGAATCTCCATATTCATAAGTGATCTTTGGGGAAAAATTAAGAAGATCACGAACTTTCTTCTTATAATCATCAAGAGAAGAAAAACGAAGATAGAAAGTATACGTATCGTTTCCGTCAGAAGAAGATGAAGTATAAGTAAGAGCATCCGGGCAGGATTCTTTGATGAGTTTATTAAGATCTTCTTTGCTTCCCTTGAAATAACTATGAAAATCGCGGGAAGAAAAGGTACAAGACATCACTCTTGTACCTGAAAAGTCTTTATTTAATTTTACTGTACTGGTAAGATTCACACCGCACCCGCATAAGAGAAGCAGTGAGAACAGTAATCCAAAAAGAAAAACTTTTTTCTTCATAAGGTTCTCCTTATTATTTGAGATTAGCTAAATAAGTATCATTGATCGCAATAACTTTTTTCATAGCATCACGTCCTGGAGCTCCGATCGTATTACGTTTTTCAACGCAAGTTTTCATGCTGATGGCATCATAAATATCTTCTTCGAAAGCAGGGCTGATCTTCTGGTATTCATCTAGAGGAAGTTCATCTAGAGAAATATGTTTATCAAGACAAAGAAGTACAAGCTGCCCAACGATTCCGTGAGCATCGCGGAAAGGAACACCGTGATTTACAAGATAATCCGCAGCATCAGTTGCATTTGTAAATCCGTGTTTTGCACTTTTTTCCATCTGTGGTTTATTAAATGTCATGGTATTCATCATTCCATTAAATAAAGAAATACATCCTTTGACAGTATCGATCGCGTCAAATGTAAGCTCTTTATCTTCCTGCATATCTTTGTTATATGCCAGAGGGATTCCTTTCATTGTTGTAAGGATAGAAGTTAAAGCTCCATAGACACGTCCTGTCTTACCACGAACTAACTCAGCAATATCAGGATTCTTTTTCTGAGGCATGATACTGCTTCCTGTACTGAATCCGTCATCAATGGATACAAATTTGTATTCGTTAGAGTTCCAGATGATAACTTCTTCACTGAAACGGCTTAAATGCATCATGATCGTAGATAGAGCAGATAAAAGCTCGATCACATAATCACGGTCAGATACAGAATCCATACTGTTTAATGTAGGACCATAAAAATTAAGCAAAGAAGCTGTTTGTTCACGGTCTAATGGATAAGTAGTACCTGCAAGAGCACCAGCTCCTAAAGGACAGTAGTTCATTCTGTCATAAATGTCAGTTAAACGGCTGTAATCTCTTTTAAACATCTCCATGTAAGCACCTACATGGTGAGCAAGAGTGACAGGTTGAGCTTTCTGAAGATGTGTAAATCCAGGCATAAATGTATCAATGTGTTCTTTCATGATACGATGAAGTGTTTCCATTAATTCTTTTAATAAATATTTGATATCAACAATTTCATCTCTTGTATAAAGTTTCATATCTAAAGCAACCTGATCATTACGGCTTCTTCCAGTGTGAAGTTTCTTTCCAACATCACCGATACGATCAATAAGGTTTGCCTCTACAAAGCTATGGATATCTTCATATTCACTTGTGATCTCAACTGCTCCAGTTTGGATATCCTTTGAAATTCCTTTTAAACCATCGATGATCTGATCACGTTCTTCTTCTGTTAATACACCAACACTTGCAAGCATCGTAACATGTGCAATACTTCCGCGGATGTCTTGTTTATAAAATTTCTGGTCAAAGGAAATAGATGCATTAAAGTTGTAAACTAACTGATCTGTTTCTTTTGTGAAGCGACCGCCCCATAATTGTGCCATAAGTGTTTCCTCTTTTCTGTATATATTTTTATTCTTTATCATAAAATCAAATGAATTTACTTTTCTATTCTACATGAAATAACTCGATTTTGCCACAAATTTTTTGCATTAAAGGGGAAAAATTTATTTTTGATACTCTCATCATATAGATTCTTTGAATTAAGATAGAATAGACAGAGAAAAATTAACGCACAATAAAAAGAAAGTTATGAAAATGGGCGGTGACTATGAAAAAGAGATATCAGATAGAAAAATATACAATCCTGTTTGCGATTGGAGGAATGGCATATTTTTTGCTGGAAGTTTTAGTACGTGGATATTCACATTATTCGATGTTTTTATGTGGTGGGGCATGTTTCCTTTGCTGTGGGCTTCTAAACGAAAATGTAAAGATCAAGATAAGTTTTATTAGTCAGATGGTATTATCTTCTGTGATCATCACGGTATTAGAACTTATTACAGGTTTTATTGTAAATATATGGCTTAAGATGGATATTTGGGATTATTCGCATCTTCCATATAACTTTAAGGGGCAGATCTGTTTATTGTACTCGGTATTTTGGTTTCTTATTTCAAGTGTAGCAATCGTGCTGGATGATTTTCTAAGATACAAATTATTCAATGAAGAAAAGCCACATTATAAGATTTTTTAAGAATGTAGTATAAATAGTAGTTCACAGGGAAAGCTATCGACATTTGAGAGAAATTCTGTTAATCTATTATAGGTACAAATAGTAGATTGGAGGAACAACAAAATGAAATTTACAATGGGAAGGACAATGAAGATCCTTGTAGCAATTTTGATCGTAGCAATCATTGCGATCGTTATGCTCTCACCATATTCTTTTGAAAAATATACAGCATCATCTAAAATGATTCAGGTTACTTCGACTGATACTGTAACAAAAGATGCAAATGGTAAGAAAAAACAGCAGGTATATTCATATAAAAAAGATGATAAAAAATACACAGAGATCGTCAATGTCTTAGATCAGTATTCTTATCATTTTACAACAAAGACATTAACTAACTCATCTCAGATGAGTGATTCTAGTAAGCCACAGATGATCATGTTATTTGGAAATAAAATGCTTGTGATCAGTGATTCAGGAGAAATCCTTCTAGATAATCATGTATACCGCATGGGATATTCTGGTGGAAAAGATGCGAAAAAAATGATGAAAAGCATCAACAAGATTTTAAAGAGTGAATAAAATATAATAGGGGAAGACATCATGGGATATAAACGTCTTTATAAAAATTTGATCGACATTATCAAGGAAGAACAGGCAAAATTGGGATTTCGAAGAGAAAGTATCCGTCTGTACTATCCACTAAGTTCGTTAAACCATTTTTTTGAAACACAGGATACAGAAGAACAGATGAAAAACAGACTTCATGGAATACCAGATTTTATCAAAGAAACTTTAGGAGATATCAAAGTTACTAGCAAAAAAGAAAGATTTTGCTTCTATATTCCAGAAGAAGGCAGTAACTACGTCCATGAAAATACAAACCCAAATGAATTTATCAAAGAACTGGTAGAAATCGTTGGAAAACACGGATGTAAAATGGAAGATATTATTGCGTTATTTAAACAACATGATAAAAACGTGTTTGTAGAAGAAATTCATAATGGAGAATTTGATTATCTGATCCGTTTTTCAGAAGAAAATGAAGATTCATATTATTACTGTTTTCACGATGAGGGATGTCATATCATCTATCACCGTTTTTTACCAGAAGATTATGAAGATTTCGGATTTTAAACAATGTTATTAAGAATATATACAGGAGGAATAAGCTATGAGTGAATTATTAGACATGATCAAAACAAGAAGAAGCATCAGAAAGTACAAATCAGATATGGTACCAAAAGAGATCATTGATAAGATCGTAGAAGCAGGAACTTACGCAGCCACAGGAATGGGACAGCAGTCACCGATCATTCTTGCAGTTACGAACAAAGAAGTGAGAGATAAACTGTCTAAATGGAATGCAGATATCATGGGAACAGACACCGACCCATTTTATGGAGCACCTGTTGTATTGGTTGTCTTAGCAGACAAAAACCGTCCAACGGCAGTCTATGACGGAAGTCTTGTTATGGCAAATCTAATGTTAGAAGCTCATGATTTAGGAATCGGAAGCTGTTGGATCCACAGAGCAAAAGAAGAATTTGAAAGTGAAGAAGGGAAAGAATTATTAAAATCTCTGGGAATTGAAGGGGATTATGTTGGAATCGGACATTGCGTACTTGGATATGTCGATGGAGAGTATCCGGAGATTCCTGAACGTAAACCTAATTGGGTATACAATATTGATTAATTGTTGGTTGATAAGCTGAAGTTATTGGTGGAATATTATAAAAATGGTTATCTGTCTGCGACCCGCTTTCGCTCGACTCACACGTAGCTGTACTAAGCTCCTGAATGATCTTACGATCATCCACTCGCTAAGTGCAGACGTGTTCCTACGGTCGCAGACAGATAACCATTTTTATAATATTCAATAATTTCAGTATAAATATAGAAATCCAATATCGTTTAACATACACATTTGTGGTGATTTGAATAGCCGTCTGTGTATATGAGAAAAACGAAATCATAGTATAAAAGATCCAGAACCATTGAAATTTTGCCGTCGTTTTGAACGGTTCGCAGCAAACTTGGTCGATTGTTTGAGCGTCAAAGATTACTGATTTTAGTACCCTTGAGCGCGAGTTATCGAAGGAAAGTTTGCGAATCAGCGACCGTTCAAAACGGCGAGCAAAATTTCTGGTCTGGATCTTTTATACTATGATTTCGTTTTTCTCATATACATTCGAACGACTACGTCAAATTACTTGTTGTTATTCTTCTCAGCTTCCTGCATCTTCATAGCACGAACTTTTAAAGGAAGTCCAAATAATGTAATAAATCCATCCGCATCATGATGATCATACATATCACCAGTTGTGAAAGATGCTAAAGATTCGTTGTATAAGCTGTATGGAGAAGTAGTTCCAGCCTTGATGATATTACCTTTGTAAAGTTTGAATTTAACTTCACCTGTTACATACTGCTGAGTAGATGTAACGAATGCCTGGATTGCTTCACGAAGTGGTGTGAACCATTTTCCTTCGTATACAACCTGAGCCATCTGGCTTCCAAGTTTCTTCTTAGCTTCCATTGTTTCACGGTCAAGGATTAATTCTTCTAACTGATCGTGAGCTGCCATTAAGATTGTTCCACCTGGAGTTTCATATACACCACGGGATTTCATTCCTACAACACGGTTCTCAACGATATCAACGATACCGATACCATTTTCACCACCAAGACGGTTTAATTCAGTGATGATCTCAGAAACTTTCATTTCTTTTCCGTTTAATGTTTTAGGAACACCAGCTTCAAATGTCATAGTAACTTCTGTATCTTTATCTGGAGCGTTTTCTGGAGCTACTCCTAAAACAAGCATGTTGTCGTAGTTTGGTGCTAAAGAAGGATCTTCTAATTCAAGACCTTCGTGACTGATATGCCATAAGTTACGGTCACGGCTGTAGCTGTGGCTTGCGTCAAATGGAAGGTGGATTCCGTGTGCTTCACAGAATTCGATCTCATCTTCACGAGACTGCATTGTCCATACATCTGTCATACGCCATGGAGCAATGATCTTGATGTCTGGAGCTAATGCTTTGATACCAAGTTCAAAACGGATCTGGTCATTTCCTTTTCCTGTGGCACCGTGGCAGATTGCAACAGCATTTTCTTTTCTGGCGATTTCAACTAATTTCTTAGCGATTGCTGGACGAGCCATAGATGTTCCAAGAAGATACTGATGTTCGTATACAGCACCAGCCTGTACGCATGGCATGATATAGTTATCGCAGAAATCATCAACGATATCTTCGATATATAATTTAGATGCTCCGGATAATTTTGCTCTTTCATCAAGTCCATCTAATTCGTTACCCTGTCCACAGTTAACACAGCAACAGATAACTTCATAGTCAAATGTTTCCTTAAGCCAAGGAATCAGAGCTGTAGTATCAAGACCTCCGGAATATGCTAAAACAACTTTTTCTTTCATGAAATAAATCCTCCTAAGTGTATATTGACGGGATGTTTTCCTATTATATATAGGATCTGATATTGAAAATCCCGTATGTTCATATAAATATTTGCTTGTTTACTAATATACGTTATATTTACATCTTTTGCAAGGATTATTTTCGAAAATAATGAATATTTATAATATAAAAATGAATAAAATGAAAAATAATTGCATATTTATACAAAACTATTGCATATTTTAAAATTCAGTTGTATACTTATGAACAATGATTAAAAAAATAACCTACATTATAAAGAGAAGGACAAGGAGATTAACATGATCAAAGCAGGAATCATTGGATCCACAGGTTACGCAGGACAAGAACTTGTAAGAATCCTTACACAGCATAAAGATGCAGAGGTTGTATGGTATGGATCCAGAAGTTATATAGACCAGAAATATTATGAAGTATTTAGAAATATGTTCCAGATCGTTGATGACAAATGTCTGGATGATAACATGGATGAGCTTGCATCTAAAGTGGATGTGATCTTTACAGCAACACCGCAGGGACTTTGTAGTTCTTTAGTATCAGAAGAAATCTTATCTAAAGTTAAGATCATTGATCTAAGTGCGGACTTCCGTATTAAAGATGTAAATCGATATGAAGAATGGTATGGGATCAAACATCAGAGTCCAGAATTTATTGATGAGGCAGTTTATGGACTTTGCGAGATCAATCGTGAAGATATCAAGAAAGCACGACTGATCGCTAACCCAGGATGCTATCCAACATGTTCTACATTATCCATTTATCCAATGGCGAAAGAAGGACTCATTGAGATGAACAGTGTGATCATCGATGCTAAATCAGGAACATCCGGAGCTGGACGTGGTGCGAAAGTCAATAACTTATATTGTGAAGTAAATGAAAATATCAAAGCATATGGAGTTGCAACTCACAGACATACGCCAGAGATCGAAGATCAGTTAAGCTATGCATCTGGAGAAGAAGTATTATTAAACTTCACACCACACTTAATTCCAATGAACCGTGGAATTTTAGTGACAGCATATGCAACACTTAAGAAAGATGTAAGTTACGAAGAAGTGAAAGCAATCTACGATTCTTATTATAAGAATGAAAAATTCGTCAGAGTGTTAGATAAAGATGTCTGCCCTGAGACAAGATGGGTAGAGGGAAGTAACTATGTGGATGTCAACTTTAAGATCGATAAACGTACAAACCGTATTATCATGATGGGTGCCATGGACAACCTTGTAAAAGGTGCAGCTGGACAGGCCGTACAGAACATGAATCTTATGTTTGGATTAAAAGAAACTGAAGGATTAGAATTAGTACCAATGTTCCCATAGGGCTTTGGTAAGGAAGGACTAGAATTATGAAGATCATCAATGCCGGAGTAACAGCTCCAAAAGGTTTTAAATGTGCAGGACTTCGTGCCGGAGTGAAACCAGGGAAGACAAACAAAGACATGGCAATGATCGTAAGTGAAGTGCCAGCAAAGATCGCAGGAACATTTACAAAGAACATTGTAAAAGCCGCTCCAGTTTTATGGGGAAAGAAGATCGTAGAAGAACAAGAAGCAGTCAGAGCAGTGGTAATTAATACAGGAATTGCAAATGCCTGTACGGGTGCACAAGGATATGAGAATGTTGTAACAGAAGCAAAAGAAGTAGCGAAATTGTTAGATATTAAACCAGAGGAAGTTGTCGTAGGTTCCACAGGAGTTATCGGACAGCAGCTGCCAATGGATGTGATCAAAGAAGGGATCAAGAAGTTAGTTCCAGAATTAAAAGCAGACAGACAAAGTGAAGAAGATGCATCCTGGGCTATCCTTACAACCGATACAAAACCAAAAGAAGCGGCAGTAGAAGTAGAAATCAATGGAAAGACAGTTACAATTGCAGGTATGTGCAAAGGTTCTGGAATGATCCACCCAAACATGGGAACAATGCTTGGATTTATCACTACAGATGCAGCAATCGATAAAGCTTTATTATTAGAACTGCAGAGGGAACTCATTGAAGATACATTCAATATGGTATCAGTTGATGGAGATACATCTACAAATGATACGGTTTTTGTATTTGCAAATGGAATGGCAGAAAATAAAGAAATTACAGAAAAAGATGCAGACTATGAAGCATTCAGAGAAGGATTATTATATGTTAACCAGTCTCTTGCAAAACAGATCGCAGGGGATGGAGAAGGATGTACACGTTTATTTGAAGTTCATGTAGCTGGTGCAGACTCCAAAGAAAATGCGAAGATCTTAAGCAAATCTGTCGTAACATCAAGTCTTACAAAAGCAGCAATTTACGGAAAAGATGCAAACTGGGGAAGAATTCTTTGTGCACTTGGTTATGCTGGAGTTGATTTTGATCCAGTCAAGGTTGATATTAGTTTAAAAAGTGCGGATGGTGTGATCGAGATCGTAAAAGACGGAATTGCAACAGATTATTCTGAAGATGAGGCAACGAAAGTATTATCTGCAGATGCAGTGACAGCAGATATTGATGTTCATAATGGAGTGTTTGAAGCAACTGCATGGGGATGTGATCTGACACACGATTATGTAACAATTAATGCAGATTACCGATCATAAGAATAAGATTATTATAGATAGACGACAAAATAAAAGGCATAAAAGCAGACAACTATGAAAGGAAGAATCAATGGAACAGATGAGAAATGAAATTAACGAATTGATCGAGCAGTCAAAACAAAAAGCAAAAGTATTAACAGAGGCATTACCATATATCCGTCGTTTCAATAACTGTTACGTTGTTGTAAAATACGGTGGAAGCGCTATGAAAGACAAGAATCTTCAAAAAAGCGTGATCAGAGATGTTGCACTATTAAAACTAGTAGGTATGAAACCGATTATCGTACATGGTGGTGGAAAAGAGATCAGTAAATGGGTTCGTATGTCAGGAAAAGAACCAGAATTTTACCATGGACTTCGTGTGACAGATAAAGAGACAATGGAAGTTGCTGAAATGGTATTATTTAAAGTCAATCAGGAACTGGTAGCTATGATGGCAGAAGTTGGAGTTAAAGCCGTAGGTCTTTCTGGAAAAGATGCAGAAATGATCCGTGTGAAGAAAAAAGAAATGCCTGGAAAAGATCTTGGATATGTCGGTGAGGTTAAGAGTGTCGATACAACACTTCTTGAAGCATTGATCGAAGATGATTTTGTACCAGTTATTTCCCCAATTGGTTTAGGAGATAACTATGAACCATATAATATTAATGCGGATGACACAGCATGTGCAGTTGCAGAAGCATTGAATGCAGAAAAACTGGTATTCTTAACTGATATCGAAGGGGTATTCGTAGATCCAGAAGATAAATCAACATTGATCTCTGAGATGGATCTTAAACAGGCAAAAGAATTTATCGATAACGGAGTTGTTGGGGGAGGAATGCTTCCAAAACTTAAGAACTGTATTGAAGCGATCGAAGGTGGAGTATCCAGAGTCCATATCTTAGACGGGCGTTTAACAAACTGTCTGTTACTGGAATTCTTCACAGAAAAAGGTATTGGAACAGCCATCTTAAAAGAACCATTATTTGATAAACCATTATTCAACGAAGAAGATGAGGAAGGATGTTAAGATGAAAACTCAGCAGGAATATATTGATCAGGGAGAACAGTATATCTTAAAGACATACAATCGTTTTCCAGTTGTATTAGAAAAAGGGGAAGGTGTCTATTTATATGATGCTGACCAGAAGAAATATCTGGATTTTGGTGCAGGAATTGCAGTATTTGCATTAGGATATGGAAATGAAGCATACAATCAGGCATTAAAAGACCAGATTGATAAATTGATCCATACATCAAACTTATATTACAATATTCCAGCAGTAGAAGCTGCAAAGAAGATCGTCGATGCTTCAAGGCTTAAAAAAGTCTTCTTTACAAACAGTGGAACAGAAGCGATCGAAGGTGCGTTAAAAGTTGCAAGAAAATATGCATATAATAAAGATGATTCCAAGGATTATGAATTTATCGCAATGAATCATTCATTCCATGGAAGAAGTCAAGGAGCTTTATCAGTGACTGGTAACAGTCATTATCAGGATGGATTTGTTCCAAAAGAATTTCGTGCTGTATTTGCAGAATTCAATAACTTAGAAGATGTTGTATCAAAGATCACAGATAAAACTTGTGGAATCATATGTGAAGTTGTTCAGGGTGAAGGTGGAATTTTCCCAGCGGATAAAGAATTCTTAGAGGGACTTCGTAAAGTCTGCGATGAGAAAGATATCTTACTGATCTTTGATGAGATTCAGTGTGGAATGGGGCGCTGTGGATCTTTGTTTGCACATGATCTTTATGGAGTAAAACCGGATGTCTTAACACTTGCAAAAGCACTTGGATGTGGTGTTCCTGTTGGGGCGTTTGTTGTAGGTGAAAAGGCTGATGGGGCTTTAGTACCAGGTGATCATGGAACAACTTATGGTGGAAATCCATTCGCAGCAGCGGCGATCAATGCAGTATTTGACCAGTTTGAGAAGTTACAGGTTCCAGAACATGCAAAAGAAATCGGAGCTTACCTGTGGGATAAATTAGAAGAGTTAAAAGAGAGATATGACTGTATCACAGGACATCGTGGAATTGCATTAATGCAAGGACTTGAATTTGATGCAGATCATCCAGTTGGAGATATCGTTAAGAAAGTACTGGAGAAAGGATTGATCATAATTTCTGCAGGAAATAATGTCATTCGTTTTGTACCGCCGCTTGTGATTGAAAAAGAACATGTAGATGAGATGATTTCTATTTTAGAAGACTGTATCGCATAGAATGTATAAAAAAGACCTCTATGGAAAAACTATCCGTAAAAAGATAGTTTTTCATGGAGGTTTTTATATGTTTGGATTGATCATTGCATTGATTTCAGGAGCTTTAATGAGTATTCAAGGTGTATTTAACACAGAAGTAACTAAACAAAGCAGTACATGGACAACGAGTACATTTGTACAGGCAACAGGATTTCTCGCATGTTTGTTGATCTGGTTGATCGCTGAGAGGGAGCAAAGTTTTACGATGCTTTTAAAGGTCAGCCCAAGATACCTTTTATTAGGAGGAGTGATCGGAGCTGCAATCACATTTACAGTGATCAAAAGTGTGGCAAGTTTAGGACCTGCACAGTCAGCAATGCTGATCGTCGCATCACAAAGTGTTGTTTCCTATCTGATCGAGGTTTTCGGTCTGTTTGGTGTGGAAAAAACAGCTTTTGCATGGGTAAAGCTTTTAGGAGTGGTTTTGTTTGTCACAGGATTGATAATATTTAAATGGAAATCATAAATATCTCTTGTAAAGTATTATAATTTTCGCTAAAATAGAAGTTAGATTTACATGTTCCAGACTCTTTGCATAAGACCGGGAGGTTTATGTTGTTTAGAAGAGTTAAAGTGATAACCATTTTGCTGATGGTTTTTATGATGTCCATTGGATGCAGCCGCAGGAAGGAAGTATCGATAGAACCAAAGAAGGAGACAAAGACAACGGCTGAGAAGTCTTCTTCTAAGGAAACTATTTATGTCTATGTATGTGGAGAAGTAAAACATCCGGGAGTTTATCGTTTTTCGAAAGGTGAACGTATTGTTTCTGCTGTGAAAGCAGCTGGTGGACTAACTAAGAAGGCTTCAGCAGAGAGTATTAATCAGGCAGAGAAGATGAAAGACGGGCAGCAGATAACGATTCCGTCAAAGAAACAGACAGCGAAGAATGAAGGATCTGATTCCAAAGCAGTGCAATCTTCCTCTGGAAAGATCAATATCAATACTGCAGGTGTCAAGGAGTTGATGACGCTTTCAGGGATAGGGGAAGCGAAGGCTTCTGATATTATCTCTTATCGAGAGGAACATGGCCCTTTTTCTGATATTTCAGATATTATGAAGATTCAGGGAATTAAAGAGGGGATATATCATAAGATCAAAGACAAGATAACAATATAATTTTAGAGGTGGAAAAATGAGGAAGGTCTTAGTTGTTGATGATGAAAAACTAATCGTGAAGGGCATCAAATTCAGTCTGGAACAAGATGAGATGCAGGTAGATTGTGCTTATGATGGAGAAGAAGCATTAGAGAAAGCCAAAGAGAATCAATATGATATTATTCTTCTTGATGTAATGCTTCCAGGACTGACTGGGTTTGAGGTTTGTCAGGCAATTCGCGAATTCTCTAGCGTCCCGATCATTATGTTGACGGCTAAGGGAGAAGATATGGATAAGATTCTTGGCCTTGAATATGGGGCAGATGATTATATCACAAAGCCATTTAATATTCTGGAAGTAAAGGCAAGGATCAAAGCAATCTTACGTCGAAGCGCACATCACGATGTGAAAGAAGAAGAATCAGCCAAGGTTGTAGAATGCAGAGGATTAAAGATTGATTGCGAAAGCCGCAGAGTTCATATTCATGGCAAAGAAGTGAACCTGACAGCGAAAGAATTTGACTTGTTAGAGTTACTGGTATTTCATCCAAACAAAGTATACAGCAGAGAGGATTTGTTGAATACAGTATGGGGATATGATTATCCGGGGGATGCAAGAACGGTTGACGTGCATATCCGAAGATTGAGAGAGAAGATTGAAGTGAATCCGGGAGTACCGGACTATGTACATACAAAGTGGGGGGTAGGTTACTATTTTCAGTCCTAAGAAGAACAGATTTGCCTTTTTACATAGTATGCAGTTCTTTATTTTCTTGTCAGTTTTCCTTCTGACGACATTGATATCAGTTTTATTTAGTAAGTTGTTAAATGATGGATATCGTCAGAAAACATATGACCAGAAAGTGGATAGTGTGGTCAGTCAGTGTAGCTGGCTTGGTGATCAGGTAGTTGGAGTCGATTTTCATTTAGATGATGGCTCCAACTCTCTTTCTAATCAGATTGATGAACTTGCAGCAAGTATGAATGGGCGGATCATCGTAATTAAGAATAATTATAAGATCATCAAGGATACTCATACAGATTTTCAGTCTAGATTCTTTTTAAATGATAATATATTGGATGTTATGGATGGAAAGAAGACAAGGATTGTATCAGAGAGTGGAAAGTATATCGAAGTGATGGTTCCGATCGTATCAAAAGCTGGAAAGCAGAATCATATCCTGGGAGCTGTGCAGGCGACTGTGCCATCTGAGGATATGATGGGAGCAGTTACGGAGATGGAGCATCGCAGGAATATGCTGCTGGTAGCATGTATCATCTGTGGATTATCAATGGCAATGATCATCAGTTATCTGCTGACGAGAGATTTAAAGAAGATTCAGAGAGATGTTGATTTTATTGCGGCTGGTCATGAAGATGAATCCATTGAAGAGACAGGATTTCTAGAAGTACGCAGTATTGTGCAGCGTTTTAATGAGATTCTTGGAAGAATGCAGACGTTGGAAGATTCAAGACAGGAGTTTGTATCGAATGTATCGCATGAGTTAAAGACACCAATGACATCGATGAAAGTTCTTGCAGATTCTTTAATTCAGCAGGGAGATCAGGTTCCGGCTGAATTATATCGAGAATTCATGCAGGATATCGTTGCTGAGATCGACCGTGAGAACGTGATCATTTCAGATCTGTTATCTCTGGTGAAACTAGACAAGAAAGCAGCGCAGCTTCAGATCACAACAGTAAGTATCAATGAATTGTTGGAGATTATCATGAAGCGTTTAAAACCATTGGCTCTGCAGCGTAATATCGAATTGATCTTTGAAAGTTTTCGTCCAGTAACAGCAGAGATTGATGAAGTGAAGTTGTCTTTAGGGCTTACGAATCTGATTGAAAATGGTATCAAGTATAACAAAGATGATGGGTGGATCCGCGTGACACTGAATGCAGATCATAAGTATTTTTATGTGAAAGTTGCAGATTCTGGTGTTGGAATTCCTGAGGATTGCCAGGATCAGGTATTTGATCGTTTTTATCGCGTGGATAAAGCAAGATCAAGAGATACTGGAGGCACAGGACTTGGATTAGCGATCACAAAGAGCGTTGTTTCTCTTCATAATGGAGAGATTAAGTTATACAGTAAGGTTGGTGAAGGAACAACATTTACACTTAGAATTCCATTAAAGTATAAAGGCTAGGAGGAAGAGATGAAGAAAAGAAAATTATGCATGATCTTTTTGCTTTGTCTGGCTTTGATGACTTTAGTGGCAGGATGCCGGTCAAAAAAAGAAACCAATGACCAAGGCAATCAAAAAGGAACAGCAATTTACTATACTAATAATGATGTTACGAAATTGATCATGAAGAAAGAAAATGTGAAGCTTGAAGGGAATCAGCAGCAGAAAGTGAAGATTTTATTAAAGAAACTTCAACAGACTCCAAAGAGTGATAAGATACGCTCAGTGATTCCAAAGAGAATTATGATCAATGGTGTATCAGTGAATACAAATATCGTTGAGATTGATTTTTCGACAGGGTATAAACGAATTTCAGAGAATAGAGATTTGATCTGCCGTGCTGGTATTGTATATACACTGACTCAGTTAAAAGATATCAATTATGTATCATTTTCAATTTCTGGAGAGCCAATGCTTGATACAGATGGTACAGCAATTGGTGCTCTTGGAAGAGATAGTTTTGTATTTGGTAAGTTGCCAATGAAATAATTTATGAAACAAAGACCGATGGTTCTTATATTTGCCGGAGTGTTATCCGGAACAGCCGTTGTATGGAATATTATGTCCATGACAGCGGCTTTTTATCTATTGACAGGTATTTGTCTGTTGGCGTCCTTGATTTTTAGTGATAGGCGTTATGGATGGGTTGTAGTTGGAATACTTGCAGGAATTTTACTATCGTTAGGTTTTAAGACTTCCATGAAACTTGATCTGATCCAGGTAAAGGAAAAGGCAACAGAATATACAATGGGAAGAGTTTTAGAAGTATCGAAAACAAAGAAGGGAAAGTTAGCAGTACTTTTAAAAAATAAAAATTTGGAGGGGAAGATCCTTTTATATACACCCGAGGATGAAAAGATCATTCCAGGAGATATTCTTCGGTTTCAAGGAGAATTAGAAGAATGGGAAGATGCAGCTAACCCTGGCCAATTTTCAAGCAGACATTATTATTTCAGTAAAGGAATTTACTATCATGTATATTCGAAAAATATTGAGATCGAAGGACATCAAAATATATATTTTCAGGAAAAGATCTTGCAATGTAGAGAGTACATGAAACATCAGTTAGAAATTCAATACAAAAATGAAGTAAGTGATTTCTTAAAGGGGATGTTAATAGGTGATAAAAATGGACTGAGTGATGAGGTTAAAGATGATTTTAAGGAAAGTGGATTAATTCATTTACTTGCAGTATCAGGACTTCATATATCGTTGGCAGGAAGAAGGGTATATAAATTGGTTCGCAAGTGGTGTGGAAATTTTGTAGTTGGTTCACTGGCAGGAATGATAGGTGCAGTGTTTTATTGTATTTTAACAGGTGGATCGGGATCGTCACTTCGTGCAGTGATGATGTTGGGTGTTTACTTCCTGTCAGAGATATTAGGAGAACACTATGATATGATGTCTGCAGGAGCTTTTGCAGGAATTGTCTTACTTATAATGTGTCCGTACAGAATCTATGATACGGGGTTTTTATATTCATTTACAGCAGTTTTTGTGATCGCAATCTATCAACTTGTTAAACCAAAGATGAAAGGTAAATATTATAAGTTGAAGGAATCTTTATCGTTTTGTATTTTTATCCAGATAGGGATGCTGCCATTGATCATATATTTTCAGTATGAAGCTCCAGCTTTTTCTTTTCTTGCGAATGTAGCAGCAGTACCACTGGCAACGTGTGCTTTTACTTTAGCTTTTCTTTTGATTTTTTTGCCGTATACCGTATTTCATGAAGCAATCTCATGGATGATCCAAGGGGTTTTATGGATTTCCAGACAGTCTTATGGGATGTTGACGATCGGACATGTACCATTTTTATGGGTACTCTTATTTTATTTTATGACCGGATTGTGGATATGGAAGAAAAATGGACAAAATCGACATATCAGGATCAGTCTGGCTTATGTTATCATGATCATTTTGATATGGATTCCAATGGCAAGAAGAAAGAGTCTGGCATTTCTTGATGTTGGGCAGGGAGATTGTTTTGTAGCAGATACGAAGTCTGGGGCGATCATATTTGATGGTGGAAGCAGCAGTGAAGATCAGGTTGGAAGATATCGGATTCTTCCGTATATGAAATATCTGGGGTATCAGAAGATTCAGATTGCGGTGATCAGTCATATGGATATCGATCATTATTCTGGGATCAAGGAATTACTTGAGATGGGGAAAATTAAGTATCTTGGGCTTCCAGAGATTCCAAAAGATGAGACAATGAAAAAGATCATAGGTATAGCGAAGAAACGAGGAACAACTATTTTTTATCTTTCAAGAGGAAGGCAGATCACTACAAAAGATGGAAGTTTGAAAGTGTTGCATCCTCAAAAGAACAGTCAGATGGAAAAGAATGCGGCATCGTTGGTAATGCAGGGAAAAATACTTGGATATCGGGTGCTGTTAACGGGAGATGTGGAAAAAGAAGGCGAAGAAGAACTATTATCAGAAGAATTGGAAAGAGCAGATATATTAAAAGCAGCACATCATGGGTCAAAAAATTCCACGAGTAATGAATTTTTACAAAAGGTTCAGCCGAAACAGACGGTCATCTCTTGTGGAAAACAAAATAGATATGGACACCCACATTTAGAAACTATCCACAGACTACAGACATATCGCACAAAGATTTATAGAACAGATCGAAGTGGTGCGATTATTTTTTTCAAAAGAAGAGATGGTTGAAAATCTTCAAAAAAAAAGGTATACTATCAAAAGCTATAGAAAGAGATGCAAAGAATATGAAGAAAATATTAGAAGATATCAAGACAAATACATACGAACGTTTTTATCTATTCTACGGGGAAGAAAAATATATGATCTCCCAGATGAAAAACCAGTTAAAGAAAGCATTAGTTTCAGAAGATGATACGATGAACTATTCTTATTTTGAAGGAAAAAGGGCTGATGCGATAGAGATTGTTGAACTTGCTAAAACACTGCCGTTTTTTAGTGATCATAGGTTTTTGATCTTGGATGAAACAGGACTTGGAAAGAAAAGTGATGATACGTTTATTGAAGGATTAAAGGAAGCCTCGGATACAAGTGTTGTGCTTTTTATAGAAGATAGTGTAGATAAGCGTTCAAAGATTTATAAATTTCTTTCGAAGGAAGGACATGCGGTATGTTTTGAATCTGCGGGAGATAAAGAATTATCCAGATGGCTGATCTCATTGCTTAAGAAAGAAGGAAAACAGATGTCATCTGCAACGATGCGAAGTTTTTTATATCGCTGTGGATCTGATATGTATACTTTAAAAAATGAATTAGAGAAATTGATCTCCTATGTTGGAGAGAGAGAAGAAATTACGATCCGTGATCTGGAAGAGTTGACATCTTCTCAGACGACAAATCAGATCTTTGTGATGCTTGAGGCAATTGCGAGAAAGCAAAGAGAAAAAGTATTGACACTATATTATGATCTGATCGAGTTAAAGGAATCACCATTTGGAATTCTGGCATTGTTAGTCAGACAGTGTAATCAGCTGCTTCAGGTGAAAGATTTAGATTGTCTTGGAAAGAGCAATGGGATGATCGCAAAGCAGATGAAAGTTCCAGCATTTGTTGCAGGAAAGTTAAAAGATCAAGCGAAAATGTTTTCAATGGATACACTCAGAGATATGATCGAAGCATGTGCAAAAACTGATGAATCAATTAAAACAGGAAAGATCAGCGACAGAGTTGGGGTAGAACTATTGTTGATCCAGTTCAGTCAGAAATAAATCAATCAATTTAAGATAGAAGAAGTCTAGTATAATAAAAATGATGAAAAAAAAGAAGCCTGACGGTGGCTTCTTTTTTTCGGGTTAATTTTATTAAAATTCGTTTCTTGATATCTGATTAAGCAATAGCGTTAACGGCTTTAGATAAACGAGCAATCTTTCTAGAAGCTGTATTCTTGTGGAAGATTCCTTTAGAAGTAGCTTTGCTGATTTCAGAAATGCAAGCTGTTAAAGCTTCAGAAGCTGCTGCTTTATCGTTAGCTGCGATTGCTGCTTCTACTTTTTTGATATATGTTTTAACTTTAGTTTTGATTGCTTTATTTCTTTCTGTTTTTGTGTTGATAACTTTGATTCTTTTTTTTGCTGATTTAATATTTGCCAAAGTGGGCACCTCCAATATGATAACTTAAATTTCTTTCTTTTCTTGAATCTTGTCTATAGCGAGACACGGTTAGCTATACACAAAACATACTATTGTATCTTATAGAAAATGATTGAATTTGTCAATATCTTTGGGGAAAAAATGTAATATTTTTTTAAAAACAATCACATACTAGAGAAAAAAGGAGGCAAAATCAATGCAAAATCGTACAGATCTGGCACTGGAATTAAAAGAAGAGAAGAATATTGGCTCTGCACAGTCAGGAATTATCGTAAAGACAAGAATTGATACAACGAATCATATAAAAGAAACAAAGATCATCATCAAAAACAAAAAAGGGGAGGACTCTTTAGGAAAACCAAAGGGAACCTATATTACGATCGAAGCGAAAGATCTGTCAACAAACGATGGTAGTTTTCATAAAGAAATGAGTGAAGCATTGTTTTTAAATTTAAAGGAAATGTTAAACAAAAAGAAAAAAATACTGATCGCAGGACTTGGAAATGCTGGTGTGACAGCGGATTCGTTAGGGCCTAAAGTTGTGAACAATCTATATATTACAAGACATTTGCAAAAAGAGGGGATTGGAAATTATCAATTTGAACTAAGTGCGATCGCACCGGGGGTTATGGCACAGACGGGAATTGAGACAAGTGAGATTTTAGAATCATTAGCAGACCGGATAAAACCAGATGTTGTTATCGTGATCGATGCTCTGGCGGCCAGAAGTTATAGCAGATTAAATAAAACGATTCAGATCAGCGATACGGGAATTGCACCGGGTTCAGGTGTTGGAAACCATAGGAATGAGATTACACAGCATACGATCGGTGTTCCAGTTCTTGCAATTGGTGTTCCAACGGTAATTTCTGTTCCAGCGATCATTCATGATGTTTTTGGAGAAAAATCTCTGGAAAATGTTTCTGAAAATATTGATGAAGAATTTATTTCCATGCATGTTACACCAAAAAATATTGATGAATCTATGAAACGGATCAGTTATACGATATCTGAAGGAATCAATCATTTACTGCATAATTAAAATATGAATGAATACAATGAAAGTATGGAGAAAAGAAAGAGATGGATATTGAGTATTACGATCGGTTGTTTTCTGATCATTTTTTTTAGTCAGAAGATCAATGCGCAGGGAATGGTTTTAGAATTCATGGATCATTATTATCATGGAATCATGACAGGATTTTTTCCGGCAGTATCTAAGAAGGAAGTGACATTTTCGGGAAATATTCTATCGGACATGGTCTGTATGTATTATCAGGAAACAGTACCAATCTTACAATATCGCACAGATTATAAGGATAAAAAAGAAGAAGATCTAGTACAGCAAGATTATTATTTTCAGGATGATGAAACAACGGATGAGGTGGTAGAGGAGGTAAAAAAAGAAGAAAAGTTGTTTCATGCAAAAAAATGGGAAAATTCAAAATATTTAAGAAAATATATTTATCAGATCGACAGTACGACAATGGCGACAGAAAATGAGTTAAATGGAAAAGTTTTATTAAACACGAACTTAAAATTAAGGAAATCTGATGAACCGCAGATTTTAATTTATCATACACATGGGAGTGAGGCATACCGTGGCAGCAGGAAAGGAAGAAAATCAGATACTGTGATCGGTGTTGGAGATGTTTTAACGAAGAGATTGGAGCAAAAAAATATCAAGGTTGTACATGATCGTAACATTTACGATGTAAAAAACGGAAAAGAGGAGCGATCCAAGGCTTATAATTATGCAGCAACTGCAATTGAAAAGAATCTAAAAAAATATCCATCCATTCAGGTTGTGATCGATCTGCACAGGGATGGAGTCAATGAATCGACAAAACTTGTGACGAGACAAAATGGAAAGAGAATGGCGCAGATCATGTTTTTTAATGGAATGAGCCGTACAGCAACAAATGGAAATATCAAATATTTAAAGAATCCAAATAAGCAGACAAATCTTGCGTTCAGCCTGCAATTGCAAGCACAGGCTGCTTTGAAATACCCTGGATTTACACGAAAAATTTACGTAAAAGGATATCGTTATAATCTGCACTACAGAGGAAGAAGCTTGTTAGTGGAAGTTGGTGCGCAGAATAATACGTTATCAGAAGCAAAAGCGTCTATGAGTTTACTTGCTGAATTATTAAATAATGTGTTATACTAAAATGGAGTGTATGAAAAGACATATGTACTTGAAATATAATTAGGAGGAACTTATGGCAATAGATCAGAGTAAAATACGAAATTTTTGTATTATCGCACATATAGATCACGGAAAATCAACATTAGCAGATCGAATCATTCAGATGACAGGAACATTAACGGATCGAGAGATGCAGGAGCAGGTTCTTGATAACATGGATCTTGAAAGAGAACGTGGGATTACGATCAAATCGCAGGCAGTACGAATTGTTTATAAAGCTGACGATGGGGAAGAATATATTTTTAACTTGATCGATACACCGGGACACGTGGACTTTAATTATGAAGTATCACGAAGTCTTGCAGCATGTGAGGGAGCAATCCTTGTTGTCGATGCTGCACAGGGAATAGAGGCACAGACATTGGCAAATGTTTATCTTGCGATTGATCACGACTTAGAAGTTATGCCGGTTATCAACAAGATCGATCTTCCGAGTGCAGATCCAGAGCGTGTTAAAGCAGAAATTGAAGATGTGATCGGAATCGATGCAGAAGATGCACCTCAGATTTCTGCAAAAAGCGGACTAAATGTAGAACAGGTATTAAAGCAGATCGTAGAGAAGATTCCATCACCAGAGGGCGATAAGAATGCACCATTACAAGGATTGATCTTTGACAGTATGTATGATGCATATAAAGGAGTTATCATCTTTACAAGGATCAAAGAAGGAACGATCAAAGTCGGAACAAAGATGAAGATGATGGCAACTGGAGAGAGTGCAGAAGTTGTAGAAGTTGGTACATTTGGGGCAGGAAGATTCAATCCATGTGATGAACTGACAGCAGGGATGGTTGGATATGTTACAGCCAGCCTTAAAAATGTACAGGGAACCAGAGTTGGTGATACGATCACAGATGCAGATGATCCATGTGCTGAACCACTTCCAGGATACAAAAAAGTAAATCCTATGGTATATTGTGGACTATATCCAACAGATGGAGCAAAATATCCGGATTTAAGAGATGCATTAGAAAAATTACAGTTAAATGATGCAGCACTACAATTTGAAGCAGAGACATCCGTTGCGTTAGGATTTGGATTTAGATGTGGATTTCTTGGATTATTGCATTTAGAGATTATTCAGGAACGTTTGGAGAGAGAATATAACTTGGATCTTGTAACAACAGCACCAGGCGTTATTTATCGCGTATATAAGACGGATGGAAGTATGATCGAATTAACGAATCCATCCAATCTTCCAGATCCATCTGAGATCGACCATATGGAAGAACCGATCGTAACAGCAGAGATCATGGTAACTTCTGAGTTTGTTGGAGCGATCATGGGATTATGCCAGGAAAGACGAGGCGTATATCTTGGAATGGAGTATATGGAAGAGACAAGGGCATTACTTCGTTATGAACTTCCATTAAATGAAATCATTTATGATTTCTTTGATGCATTAAAATCACGTTCCAGAGGTTATGCATCCTTAGATTACGAAATGAAAGGATATCAGACATCAAGACTTGTAAAATTAGACATTTTGATCAACAAAGAAGAAGTTGATGCGCTTTCTTTTATTGTACATGAAGATACCGCGTATGAGCGTGGACGTAAGATGTGTACAAAATTAAAAGAAGAAATTCCAAGACATATGTTTGAAGTACCGATTCAGGCAGCGATCGGAAGTAAAGTCATTGCAAGAGAAACTGTCAAAGCAATGAGAAAAGACGTTCTTGCCAAATGTTACGGTGGAGATATCTCCCGTAAGAGAAAGCTGTTAGAGAAACAGAAGAAAGGAAAGAAACGAATGCGTCAGGTAGGAAATGTTGAAATTCCACAGGAAGCATTCATGAGTGTTCTGAAGTTAGATGAAGACTAATACGATCGAGCTTTATATTCATATTCCATTTTGTAAAAGTAAGTGCAGATATTGTGATTTCTGTTCCTTTCGGGCAGAGGAGGAAACGATCCATGCATACCTGGGGAAACTAAAAGAAGAACTGATTTTCTGGGGAAAGAAATTAGCAGCACGAGACGTTGTAACCGTCTTTATTGGAGGCGGAACGCCATCGTATCTTAGAAGAGAAGATATTCAAATGATTTGTGAAACTATATTTGAACATTTTCATATTTGTGAGGATGCTGAGATTACGATTGAAGCGAATCCAGGAACAGTAGATTTAAAAAAACTATGTACATATAGGGAAAATGGGATCAACAGGATTAGTTTTGGATTGCAGTCAACAGTGAAAGAAGAGTTGGAGTATCTGGGAAGAATTCATACCTATGAAGAATTTTTACAAAGTTTCGACTGGGCAAGACAAGCTGGATTTTTGAACATCAATGTTGACTTGATGAGTGCGGTGCCGAAACAAACATTAACTTCTTATGAAGAGAATTTAAGAAAAATAGCTAAACTTTCTCCAGAACATATTTCTGCGTATAGTCTGATCATTGAAGAGGGAACACCTTTTTACGAAGATAACAAGTTAGAAGAACTTCTCCCATCAGAAGAAGATGAAGTTTTAATGTATCGAATGACAGAAAAGATTTTAAACGAATATGGTTACGACAAATATGAGATTTCAAATTATGCAAAGCCAGGTTTTGAAAGCAGACATAATCTTGGGTATTGGTCCCATATTCCGTATTTGGGAGTGGGGCTTAATGCCTCTTCGTATCTGGATGAGAAACGTTTTGAGAATCCCTCCGATATGAAAGACTATTTAGAGATTCAATCGTTCGGAGATGCATATGAAGGAGCCCGTTCGTTATCAGTTTATGAACAGATGGAAGAATTTATGTTTCTTGGACTTCGAAAGACGAAAGGCATTTCGAAGAAAGAGTTTATAGAACGTTTTGGTTGCTCCATGGATTCTGTCTATGGAAAGCCATTGATAGAATCCATGAAACAAGGCATGATGAAAGAAGAAGGAGACCGAGTTTTTCTGACGCAAGATGGTACCTTAGTCAGTAATCAGGTCTTATGTGAATTTTTATTTGACGAGGAAGTTTAAGGATACAAGTTTATCAAAGATCCATTAATTTCTTTAGATTGATCTGCCCCCAGCCCTGATGGTGTCTGGGGGTTTTTAATTTGTCGCAGTTTTTTCGCAGTTTCATTTTTATATCCTTATTGGTGTAAAAAGGATATTTTTCGAGCAGGAGAGCAAAAGAACCAGAGACGACAGGGGTTGCCATGGAAGTACCACTTTTGATAGTATAGCGGTTATTTAAGGAACACGAAAAAATATTTGTTCCAGGGGCAACAACATCCGGCTTCATAACGCAGGATGTTGTGGGACCGCGTCCGGAATATCCTGAAGAGAAGTGTTTTCTTCCGATCATTTGAAAATTATCGTCGCTGGAACCAACAGTGATGATTTTTGGACTATTTCCAGGAATTGAAATACTGTATGGTTTTGGACCATGGTTTCCGCCGGCAATACAAACAACAAGGCCATCATCCCATAGGGCGTTGACATGTTTTAATAGTTCTTTGGAGGCTGAACTATCCTCGGAACCAGGACTTCCTATTGAGATGTTAACGATACGGATCTGATAGGAGCGATGATACTCATGAATCCAGTCAAGACCCTGTAAGAAGGCGCTTTGAACACCGTTCCCTGAGGCATCCAGTACTTTTAAAGAAACGATATGGGATTTTGGAGCAATTCCCAAATAATCGGAACCAAATGTTGCAGAGGAAGCAGCGATGCCGGTAATATGAGTCCCATGTCCATTATCGTCATAGCTGAAAGATTTGGAATGAACAAAATCTACAAATTTGGCGATCCGTGTGGAATGCGGAGAGAAATCTTTATGTGGGAAAAGGCCAGTATCAAGATAAGCAATACCGATACCTTCTCCAAGAAAACCATGCTGATGGGCAAGATCAGCATGGATTTGTTTTGAAACAGAAATCTGCATGGAAAGTTGCCTTTCATACTTTATATTATTAGAATACGCAGAATAAAAGATGAGGGGAACAAGAAAAAGGCCCTCTGCAGGACCTTTTAATGTAAAAATATTTAGTTAAATCCGATAAATCTACGAGCTGCTTTATACATAGCAATCGTAGCTTTTCTTCCAACATATCCAGGCAGATTTACTGCACAACTTGTAATATTATGACGGATCTTACGATACAGACGTTTGTCACTATCATATAAATATTTCCATAATTCTTTTCGCATCTTTAAATGCTCTTTCTGTCCAGATTTTACAGAGATCACGGAAGAAATACACATGATAATGGAAAGATAATGTCTCATATAACGTTCTAATGGCTTACTTACAAGATTAAACTGAGTCATATAATCAATCATGATATAAGTAACTTTAAACTGCTGGTCGATACGTTTGATCATATTTGTCTCATTGACAGACTGATCATCACGTCCAATGAAATAACGATAGAAGTTAACATCCAGATAATACATTGTTTTTACATATGGAAGAGGTTTGAATACATAAATATTATCCACATAGAATGTATGCTCTGGAAGCTCTAGATCGCATTCACGAAGCAGTGCAGTACGATAAATGACAGAGTGCATTAAAATATACTGGCTGACAGGGAAACGTCCAACATCATCCCAGCAAAAGATCTGATCTTTTGGAATTGCATGACGATAATGAATAACAGTTTTTTTCTTGGCTCCTTGTTTTTCGTATACATAGTTAGAAAGCAGCATATCAAGGACAGTTCCCTGTTTGTAGAAATTCGCAAGAGTATCAAGGATTTCTCCATAAGCATATTCATTTACCCAGTCATCACTATCAACAACTTTCAGGTAAATACCCGTGGCATTTTTGATTCCTGTATTCACTGCACCACCATGCCCTTTATTTTCCTGGTGAATTGCACGGCAGATGTCAGGATATTTTTTTTCATATTCATCTGCGATCGCAGCAGTGTTATCGGAAGATCCGTCATTAACGATCAGAATCTCTACCTGATCACCACCTGGTAATAAGGTGTCAATGCAGTGTCTCATATATTCCTGAGAGTTGTAGCAAGGTACAACAAAGGATATTAATTTCATAAAAACCTCCTGTTTTTCAATACGGTTAACGTTACTATTATATATGTTTTTTTACAAATTAGCAAAGAGTTTCCCATTCTTCATAAAGTTCTTCCAAAGAAGAAGCGATGGAAGCCTGCTCATTGCTAAGTTCCATTAATTTCGCAGGATCAGAAGCATTTTCAGGTAAAGACATAGCTTCTGAAAGTTCTTCTTGTTTCGTTTCCAACTCTGTGATCTGCTCTTCGACTTTTTTAAGACGATTTTCTTTTTTTCTCTGTTTGGCTTGTTCTTCTTTTTGTTGTTTCCAATCGAGTTTGGATTCTGTATCAACAGAAACGGAGGAAGCAGTAGAAGAAGTAAGAGATGCCTTTTCTTTTTCCTTCTGAGCAATATAATCCTGATAATTTCCAGGATAAGAAGTTAATCCATGATCAGAGATTTCCAAGATTCGTGTTGCAGTTTTATTGATAAAATAACGATCATGTGAAACATAAAGGATCGTTCCAGTATAAGCATTCATTGCAGATTCCAGAATCTCCTTAGACTGAATATCTAAATGGTTTGTAGGCTCATCAAGAATCAGAAAATTCGCATGAGACAGCATTAATTTTGCAAGAGAAACACGTCCTTTTTCTCCACCGCTTAAAGAGGAAATCGGGCGGAAAACGTCTTCTCCATAAAATAAAAATGCAGCCAAAGTATTGCGGATCTTTGTGTTATTAAGATCTGGATAAGCATCTGAAATTTCATCAAAAATTGTTTTGGAATCATCTAAGTTATCTTGTGCCTGGTCATAGTATCCAATGGAAACTCCAGCTCCAAGGCTGATCGTACCGCCATTATTGCTGATCTTTTTGCAAATGATCTTTAACAGTGTTGTTTTACCAGTTCCGTTTGGTCCGATCAGGGCAACGCGTTCTTCACGAAAAATATCAGCACTTAATCCATGGAATAATGATTTGTTTCCAAAAGATTTGGATACATCTTTTAAAGTCAGAACATCATTCCCACTGATGATCTCTGGTTCAATGCTAAGACGCATATCAGCATTATATTCCGTAGGTTTCTCCAATACATCAATCTTATTTAAAGCTTTTTCACGGCTTTCTGCCCGTTTGATTGATTTTTCACGATTGAACTGTTTTAATTTTTTGATAACTTCTTGTTGATGTTTGATCTCTTGTTGCTGATTTTTGTATTCTTTTAAACGGATTGCTTTGATCTGATCACGTTTTTCGATAAATGTTGTATAATTTCCATCAAACAGCATGGAGTGTCCTTGGTCGATCTCCATGACCTTATTGACAATCTTATCAAGAAAATAGCGGTCATGAGATACGATGATCACAGCTCCTTTGTAATGAGACAGGTAATTTTCAAGCCACCTTATGGAATCAACATCCAAGTGGTTTGTTGGTTCGTCAAGAAGCAGAATATCAGGATTTTTAAGCAGTAACTTACCAAGAGCAACACGAGTTCTTTGACCTCCAGATAAAGTGTTGATCTCTTTTGTGAAATCTTCTTCAGAAAAGCCAAGTCCTTTTAAGATTCCTGTGATCTCACTTTTGTATGCAAAACCATTTAATTGCTCAAATCTATGAGTCGCATTTGTATACTGGTTCATTTTTTGTTCTAGTGCATCACCGGTCAGATGTTTCATTTCCTGTTCATAGGTACGCATCTGTTCATCTAATTCAATGACTTCTTTTTTGACGGAAAGAAGTTCATCAAAAATTGTATGGTGGAATGTATGATCTTGATGTTGGGCAAGATAGCCAATGCTTGCGTCTTTCTTTAAAGAAATTTCACCTTCATCATAAGAGATTTCACCAATCAATATTTTTAAAAGTGTCGATTTTCCGGCACCGTTATATCCGATGATCGCCAGCCGGTCGTTTTCATTTAAGTGAAATGAGATATTCTGCAAGACTGGTTTTTCGACAAATGTTTTGCAGATATTCTGGCATGATAATATCATTAAGATACCCCTTTCAAATTTTTTATTATAGACATTATTTCTCAGAATACCATATTTTTTGAAAAAATGAAATATTTTCATGACGGAAAGATTGACAGTTATTAGACAATCTTATATAATTATAAGCGAAATAAAGATTTTGGAGGAATAAAATGGCAAACTCAGATAAGAATATTTCCTCAGCAGTTATCAAGCGACTTCCTAGGTATTTCAGATATTTAGGAGCGCTAAAAGCGAAGAATATTACAAGAATCTCTTCAAAAGAATTAAGTGAACAGATGATGGTAACAGCATCGCAGATTCGTCAGGACCTTAACAATTTTGGTGGATTTGGGCAGCAGGGATACGGATATAATGTAGATAATCTGTATACAGAGATTGGTAAGATCTTAGGTCTGGATAAGAGAAATGACATGATCATTGTTGGAGCCGGAAATCTTGGACAGGCCCTTGCGAATTATCAGTCTTTTAATGAAGATTATGGATACAAAGTCATGGCACTTTTTGATGTGAATCCAAAGCTGATCGGAATTTCTGTCCGTGGAGTGAAAGTTCTTGATACAGATGAACTAGAGAACTTTATCAAAACACATGGAATTAAGATCGCTGCACTGACAATTCCGAAGGATCAGGCACCTGCGATTGCAAAGAAGATGGCAGAATGGGGAATTAAAGGATTCTGGAATTTTGCACCGATCGATCTTCATTTACCAGATAATGTTACAGTAGAGAATGTACATTTAGCAGAAAGTCTGATGACATTAACATACAATGTCCACAACCGTGAAGAGAGTGAGAACGAATAGCAGGTAAGAAGATGATTGCTGGAATAGGAACAGATCTCGTAGAGATATACCGGATAGAAGAGATGATTCTTCGAGGAAGACATCTTTCAAGAATTTTTACGACAACTGAATTAGCATATGCAAAAGACAATGCTACGACTTTAGCTGGCAATTTTGCTGTAAAAGAAGCCGTTTCCAAAGTATTTGGAACCGGCTTTTTCGGTGTGGAACCATATGAGATTGAAGTGTTGAGAAATGAATCAGGTGCGCCATATGTCAAATTATATGGAAAGGCGAAAGAGATAGCAAAAGATAAACAAGTTTCAAGAATTCATGTATCGATCACGAATACAAGAGAATTTGCACAAGCTTTTGCGATAGGGGAATGCGTATGAGATATGTATTAAAGAATCAGGAGATGCAAACGGTCGATCATGAGACGATTCATGGAATAGGAATTCCGGGACTTGTATTGATGGAAAGAGCATCTAAAGCAGTTGCAGATAAGGCTGCACAGATAGCAGATCATTCACAGAGGATATTGATCATTTCAGGAATTGGCAATAATGGAGGAGATGCACTTGCTTGTACGAGAATTTTGTTGGAGCAGGATTATTTAGTGGATTATATGATCGTTGGTAATATAGAAAAAGCTTCAGCGGATCTGAAATTACAGCTTCAGATACTTAAGAATCTAGGCTATTTTCCGATAGATTGTGAAGATGTAAATTTTCATGAATATGATCTTTTGATCGAAGGGATTTTTGGAGTTGGACTTTCTAGAGAAGTTGGTGGTGTTTATAAAGAAGTCATTGAACGGATCAATGCATGTGGTAAGCCTGTGATCGCAATTGATATTCCATCTGGAATCAGTGGAGATAGTGGAAAGATTCTTGGATGTGCAGTGCATGCGTCATCAACAGTTACATTTGGTGGATATAAAAGAGGTCATTTATTATATCCAGGACGAGAATATTGTGGAGATATTAAACTGGTATCCATAGGATTTCATAACCAGACGATCAAAAAGTATGCGACAGGATATATATTAGAGGAAAGTGATCATTTAATGCCAGAAAGAAAAGCATATTCCAATAAAGGAAGCTATGGGAAGATTTTGATCATTGCTGGAAATGAAACAATGTCAGGAGCTGCATGTTTTGCAGCAGAGGCAGCGCTTCGGATGGGTGCAGGACTTGTGAAAGTGCTTTCTGATGCTGGAAATCGTCAGATTTTACAGACAAGACTTCCAGAAATTTTATTTGGAGAACGAAAAGATTTAGAAGAATCTTTAGAATGGTGTGATTGTATCTTGTTTGGCCCAGGAGTTGGTGTCAGTGAAGAAATGAAAGAAATGTTAGAGATGGTTTTGAAAAAAGGGAAAAAACCATTGGTCATTGATGCAGACGGATTAAATATAATCAGTAGATTTAACATGAAAATTGATTATCCATATGGGACGATCATGACTCCACATTTGATGGAGGCAGCAAGATTGATGTCATGTGATATCACACAGATCAAAGAAGATCTATGTCAGAGTGCACAAGATCTTGCAGAGAAATATCATTGTACAGCTGTTTTAAAAGATGCAACAACTATCGTTGCACGAGAAGATGATTTGGTGTATATTAATCAAAGCGGAAATGATGGAATGGCGACTGGAGGAAGTGGAGATATTCTTGCGGGAATGATCACAGGCCTTTTGGGGCAAGGATTATCTGTTCATGAGGCAGCAGTTCACGGAGTTTATCTTCACGGTCTTGCAGGAGATCATGCAAAGCATGATCTGGGCGCTTACAGCATGATCGCATCAGATATTATTGCTCATATAAAGGACGTTACAGGAGGAAATTATGAACCAGTACTATAGAGTGCATGCAGTTATTGATCTGGATGCAATCTGTCATAATATAAGAGAAGTAAAACGTGTAGTTGGAGAAGGTGTGAAAGTAATGCCAGTGATCAAAGCTGACGGATACGGACACGGAGCAGTTCCAATTGCAAAAGAATTAAATAAGATCGGAGTTGATGCATTTGCCGTTGCAATCCTAGAAGAAGGGATCACACTTCGAAACAATGGAATCAGACAGCCAATTTTGATTTTAGGATACACATCAGAATATCAGTACAGCTCATTGATTCAGTATGAGATCGAGCCAACCGTATTCTGCTATGAGATGGCAGAGTCCTTATCAAAGATCGCGCAGGCACTAGGCAAAGATGCGAAGATTCATATCAAACTGGATACAGGAATGAACCGTATCGGATTTAAACCAACCAAAGAATCTGTAGATAGCATAGAGAAGATCGCCAAATTACCAAATATCAAGATTCAAGGAATCTTTACACATTTTGCATGTGCAGACGAGGCGGATAAAACAGAAACTTATGAGCAGGAACGAAAATATGATCAGTTTATTACATGGCTTGAGGAAAGAGATATCTATATTCCGATCAAACACGTATCAAACAGTGCATCGATCATTGATCTGGATGGATTTAGAAAAGATATGGTACGTTCAGGAATCATTACTTATGGATTATATCCATCAGAAGAAGTTTCAAAAGATGTATTGGATTTAAGACCAGCAATGGAATTAAAGACACACATTGTATATATCAAAGAAGTGGAGGCAGGAGAAGGAATCAGTTACAATCACACATATGTAACTGATAAGAAGACAAAGATCGCAACTATCCCAGTAGGATATGCAGACGGATACCCAAGATCACTCTCTTCCAAAGGAAAAATATTGATCCGTGGGCAGTATGCACCGATCATTGGAAGAATCTGTATGGATCAGTTTATGGTTGACGTGACAGATATTGAAGGTGTATCTGTGATGGATGAAGTAACTTTAGTCGGACACGATGGCAATAAAATGTTGACCGTAGAAGAAGTTGCAAATGAAGCAGGATCTTTTAATTATGAATTTGTCTGTGGGATTGGGAAACGTGTTCCACGAGTATACATTCGAAACGGAGAGATGAAAGAAGCAGAATATTTTGAAAAATAAGGAATACTTTTGAAAGAATTGTAAATACTCTTCATACAATATTTAAAAAGAAATGGAGAGTGTTTATGCTTATGGTAATTAAGCGAGGCGATATATTTTATGCAGATTTAAGACCGGTTGTTGGTTCAGAACAAGGCGGTATCCGTCCTGTGATCGTATTGCAAAATGATGCGGGAAATAAATATAGTCCAACGATCATCTGTGCAGCGATCACAAGCAAGATGAACAAGGCAAAGTTGCCGACTCATGTACCGATCGACTGCCACAGATGTGAATTAGAAAAAGATTCTGTGATTTTGTTAGAACAGATCCGGACAATCGATAAAAGTCGTTTAAGAGAAAAGGTATGCCATTTAAATTGTACATTCCTAAAACAAGTGGATCATGCACTAAAGATCAGTTTAAGTCTTGATACATAACAGGAATCTTGGATATATTGACCTTTTTTCTTAGAAATGATATATTTAAGTTTGTATAGTCTTAATTTCTAGAAGATAAAAGGAGAAAAAAAAAGAAATGGAAGGATTTACTCCCTCGGTGCTTATGATGATCATTTTAGCAGTTATCATCGGATTTGCAGTTGGGTGTTTTTTCATGAAACAAAGAGAGAAGATCAAAGAAGCAAAGAAAAAACTGCACACATCAGAACAAGAACATGAAGAGGATGAAGACAATGAATATGAAGAAGAGATCATGAACATTGTTAACGAAGGACATGAGCAAGGTGCGATCATGGAAGGGGAAGCCCGCATGATCACGAATATTTTCGAATTTGGAGATAAAGATGTTACAGATGTTATGACATCAAGAAAGAAGATTGATGCGATTGATGTAAACATGTCCGTAGAGAAAGCATTAAATTATATGTTAGATGAGCCATATTCAAGATACCCATTATATGAAGATGACATTGATAACATTGTAGGAGTGCTTTATTTAAAAGATGTGATCGATGCATATCTTAATCAGAAAGAAGCAACACTTTCTGATATTGCAAGAGAGCCGTTTTTTGTTCATCAGACGATGAATTTATCGGTGCTTTTTCAGGAGATGCAGACCAAGAAGATTCATATGGCGATCGTTATTGATGAATATAGCCAGACAGAAGGTATTGTATCTATGGAAGATATGTTAGAGGTCATAGTAGGGAATATTTTAGACGAATATGATGTCGAAGACCGTAATATCACCAAGATCGGATGGGCAGATATCTATCTTGTACGTGGAAGTACGAGACTGGAAGAACTTGAGGATACATTAGGAATCGAATTTGACGTTGAAGATATTGAGACACTCAATGGATTTTTAATTGATCAGCTGGGACATTTACCAGAAGACAATGAAGAAATAGAAATTATCTACCAAGGATATTCCTTTAAATCTGTTGATATTCATGACAACATGATTAGACAGGTAAAGGTAGAAAAAAGGAAAAGGAAGGAAGAAGAAGATGTCAGGACACAGTAAATTTGCGAACATCAAACACAAAAAAGAAAAAAATGATGCGAAAAAAGGAAAGATTTTCACAGTCATTGGAAGAGAAATTGCAGTAGCCGTTAAAGAGGGTGGACCAGATCCAGACAACAATAGCAGATTACGTGATGTCATTGCAAAAGCAAAAGCAAATAATATGCCAAATGACACGATCGAACGTGGTATCAAAAAAGCTGCTGGAGATGCAGATTCTGTTAATTATGAGCAGATTACATATGAAGGATATGGACCAAGCGGAGTTGCGATCATCGTAGATACATTAACAGATAACAAAAACCGTACAGCATCTAATGTAAGAAATGCTTTCACAAAAGGAAATGGTAACGTAGGAACACCAGGATGTGTATCTTATATGTTCGAGAAGAAAGGACAGATCATCATCTCTAAAGAAGAATGTGAAATGGATGCAGACGATCTTATGATGATGGCATTAGATGCCGGAGCAGAAGACTTCAACGAAGAAGACGACAGCTTTGAAGTATTGACAACACCAGAAGACTTCAGTGCAGTCAGAGAAGCTTTAGAGAAGGAAGAAATTCCTATGGCAGATGCCAGTGTCACAATGATCCCTGGTACTATGGTCGAACTTACAAGTGAAGAAGATATTAAGAGTATTCAGAAAACATTAGATCTTCTTGATGAGGATGACGATGTGCAAGAGGTGTATACTAACTGGGATGAATAATCTGTTATAGATTTTATAGAATATAAAATAATAAGAACCTTAACTCAATGCATATATAATAAATGTTGGGAGTTAAGGTTCTTTTTTGCTATGATATTTGAAATTTATAATATCAATTATTACTGTTACTAAGTAATCTTCGAACACCTATAAAACTATGCATTCTCAAGTGCTTCTTTCAGATCATTGATAATATCTTTTGCACTTTCAATTCCAACAGATAAACGGATCATTCCAGGAGAAACACCAGCTTCTCTTAACTGTTCATCATTCATCTGGCGGTGTGTATGGCTAGCTGGGTGAAGTACCATCGTTTTGGATGCAGCAACATGTGTCGCAATATTTGCTAATTTTAAGCCATCCATAAAGCGTACTGCAGCATCACGTCCACCAGTCAGTTCAAAGGAAATAACACCACAGGTTCTTCCCTTATCCATATATTTTTGTGCTAATTCGTGATATTTATCATTAGGAAGTCCGGCATAAATAACATGAGATACTTTTTCATGAGCATCTAAGAATTCAGCAACTTTCTGAGCATTTTCACAATGACGTTCTACACGTAAAGGCAGTGTTTCTAATCCAAGATTTAATAAGAAACAGTTTTCAGGGGATGGAATGGAACCGAGGTCACGCATCAGCTGTGTTGTAGCTTTTGTGATATAAGCTTTCTTTCCAAATTGTTTTGTATAAACGACACCATGGTAAGATTCATCAGGTTCAGTAAGACCATGATATTTGTGTCCATAAGCGTCCCAGTCAAAGTTTCCGCTGTCAATGATCGCACCGCCAACTTGAACAGCGTGTCCATCCATATATTTAGTTGTTGAATGTGTGACGATATCAGCGCCCCATTCAAAAGGACGACAGTTGATCGGCGTTGCAAAAGTATTGTCAACAATCAATGGAACTTCATGTTCATGGGCAACCTTTGCAAATTTCTCAATATCAAGAATGACAAGTGCAGGGTTTGCAATTGTCTCTGCAAATAAAACTTTGGTATTCGGTTTGAATGCAGCAGCAATTTCTTCAGCACTTGCATCAGTATCAACGAATGTACATTCAATTCCAAGTTTCTTTAATGTAACACCCAGAAGGTTAAATGTTCCACCATAGATCGTAGAAGCTGCAACAACATGATCTCCAGCTTCACAGATATTAAAGATTGCATAGAAGTTTGCAGCCTGTCCAGAAGAAGTAAGAAGTCCTGCAACACCTCCTTCAAGATCAGCAATTTTGGCAGCTACAGCATCGTTCGTAGGATTCTGAAGACGCGTATAGAAATATCCTTCTGCTTTCAGATCAAATAACTGTCCCATTTCATCGGTTGTATCATATTTGAAAGTAGTACTCTGATAAATAGGAAGTGCACATGGTTCTCCTTTCTTAGGAGTGTAACCAGAATGAAGACATTTTGTTTCTAAATCATAATGACTCATAATCATAATTCCTTTCTGTTATAAAAATATGTATTAAATTATACCCGTAATTCCTAAAGAAAACAAGGGGAATAGAATTCAGATAATTTATTGAATTGACTAAAAAAAAAGAAAATTCGAGATTTTTTATATAAAAGAAAAACAACTTGACAAAAAAATTATTTTTATCACACAAACCAATAAAAACATTGAAAAACTTAACGAAGTTCTTAAGATAATTTGTTGTTTTATTTTTAACGATGTGCTAAAATAAAGATGTTATTTTTAATACTGAAAGGAGTTTCAACATGATTTATTCACATGAAGTAGAACAAATGTGTACAGTAGCTCAGGGTGTAAACCATGGAGCTGCCCCAATTCCTGAAGAAGCAAAATGGGTAAAAGCGAAAGATGTAACAGACATCTCAGGATTAACACATGGTATTGGTTGGTGTGCACCTCAGCAGGGAGGATGTAAATTAACTCTTAACGTTAAAGAAGGTATCATCCAGGAAGCATTAGTAGAAACAATCGGATGTTCAGGAATGACACATTCAGCTGCTATGGCATCTGAAATCTTACCAGGAAGAACAATTTTAGAAGCATTGAATACAGACTTAGTTTGTGATGCTATCAATACAGCAATGAGAGAATTATTCTTACAGATCGTATACGGAAGAACTCAGAGTGCATTCTCTGAAGAAGGACTTCCAATCGGTGCTGGTCTTGAAGACTTAGGTAAAGGATTAAGATCTCAGGTTGGTACAATGTACGGAACACTTAAAAAAGGTCCTCGTTACCTTGAAATGGCTGAAGGATACGTTACAGGTATCGCTCTTGATGCGGATGATGAAATCATTGGATACCAGTTTGTTAACTTTGGTAGAATGATGGACTTCATCAAAGCTGGAGACGATGCTCAGACAGCACTTGACAAGGCCAAAGGTCAGTACGGACGCGTTGATGACGCTGTTAAGATTATTGACCCAAGAAAGGAATAGGAGGTAGCGAATAATGGCTTTATTTGAATCATATGAAAGAAGAGAAAAACAGATTCTTGCTGTTTTAAAAGAGTATGGAATCAATTCTATCGAAGAAGCTGGTGAAATCACAAAAGCTGCTGGATTAGATGTTTATGCTCAGGTTGAAGGAATTCAGCCAATCTGTTTCGAAAATGCAAAATGGGCTTACACAGTAGGTGCTGCTATCGCAATCAAAAAAGGTTGCAAGAGAGCTGCAGACGCTGCTGCTGCTATCGGAGAAGGTCTTCAGGCATTCTGTATTCCTGGATCTGTAGCTGATCAGCGTAAAGTAGGTCTTGGACATGGTAACTTAGGAAAGATGCTTCTTGAAGAAGAAACAGAATGTTTCGCATTCTTAGCAGGTCACGAATCTTTCGCAGCTGCTGAAGGAGCTATCGGAATCGCTGAAAAAGCAAACAAAGTTCGTCAGAAACCTTTAAGAGTTATCTTAAACGGATTAGGAAAAGATGCTGCACAGATCATTTCCAGAATTAACGGATTTACATATGTTGAAACTGAAATGGATTATTACACAGGTGAAGTTAAAGAAGTATTCAGAAAATCTTACTCTGAAGGATTAAGAGCTAAGGTTAACTGCTATGGTGCTAACGATGTAACAGAAGGTGTTGCAATCATGCACAAAGAAGGTGTAGACGTATCTATCACAGGTAACTCTACAAACCCAACTCGTTTCCAGCACCCAGTTGCAGGTACATACAAAAAAGAATGTATCGAACAGGGTAAAAAATACTTCTCTGTAGCTTCTGGTGGTGGTACAGGACGTACATTACATCCAGATAACATGGCTGCAGGACCAGCTTCTTACGGAATGACAGATACTATGGGACGTATGCATAGTGATGCTCAGTTCGCAGGATCTTCTTCAGTACCAGCCCATGTAGAAATGATGGGATTAATCGGTATGGGTAACAATCCAATGGTAGGAGCTACAGTTGCAGTAGCTGTATCCATTGAAGAAGCTGCTAAGGCAGGTAAATTCTAGGAAACCGCTTAAATACGTGGTTTTTGAACGGAGTTAAAAGCGGTAAGAAGTAGTGAAAAGTGGACGATTCGTACATTATTCATACATTATTCGTACACACGACTCCTACATCAGAATAACAAAAAACAGAGCCGAGATGGTAAGTCTTGACTCTGTTTTTTGTTATGTAATATTCTATTTTATCTTTAGAATCTCTTCCATAAGCCATTCTCTTTTTCTCTTTGTATAGGTCTTTTCTGTGAGGTCGTCGATTTTATGTCCTATGATACGTTTTAGAGCATATTCATTTACTTTTGCATCTTTTGCCATTGTAGCAAATTGAATACGTCCATCGTGAGCACGATGTTCTGGATTTAATTCCAGCTTGTTAACAATCTTTTCAACTCTGTGTCGATATTTATCATATGTGAGTTTTAAGCTACTTCGATGGGTTTTAGTATCAGTACAATTAATCAAGTATTCGCTTCCAAGAGATAAAGCTTCCTGGTAACGATGTTTTATTAAGCTGCGAATCTTTGGATGGACTGGAACCACACGATCTTTTCCAGCATCAGTTTTCATACCGCCAGTAATAAACCAATTTTCTAAATCAACATTCTCCATCTTTAACAAGCCTAATTCCTGTGGGCGCCATCCGCTATAACACTGGATTAGTAGCACATCTACATAGTCTACATCATATAAGTTATTCCACAATTTTTGCATTTCTTCATCTGTGAAGTCAATATGATCTTTCTTTTCTTCCTCGACATCTTTAATAATATCATCAGATAACTTAAATGTTCGAGCATAGTTCTTTTCTACAAGATCATTTTCGTTTGCATAGTCAAGCATAAGATTAAATAGAGATTTTATTTTTGTTTTTGTACTTGAAGATGCTTTTTTCTCTACACCATCAACAACATATGTACCATCTTCCATGCAGCCTTTAATGTGCCGGGGTCTTAAATCTTTAGCACGCATGTTGTAAATAGCAGAGCAGTAGTTCCAAGCAGACTTGATAGTTCGTATGCTGGATGGATTGGTTAAAGTCTTGAAGTATTCATCGGTCCATTTTTCATAAAGTTGTTCTACTGTCAGATCATCATCTAAATCATAAGGATTTTTATTGTATTCAACCAATGCAGCATAAGCATCATTGTAAGTTTTGAAGTATGCATTTGGTTTTAGAGGTTTACAGATCGGCTTGCCGTAGAAGTCTTTTCCTACAGTAACCATAGCTCTGTATGGGTTTCGGAGATTGCTGTTTTTTATTTTAGTGATCTGGCCGAAACCGTTAGGGAGACGTTTTTTTCTACGAGATTTCGATTGTTGTTGTTTGGCCACTTTAGTATTAATAGGATATCCGCAGTGAGGGCAAGCAATTGCGTGATCGCTTACCTGCAGATCGCATTCTGGGCATTTGATCAGTGCCATATATCATCATTCCTTTCTTAAAAATTTGTATAAAAATAACGCCTTGCCAGACGCTAGAAAGAAATGGTATAATCTATTTGTTCAGGATAGATACACCGTTTCGATCTAACGATCGGCATGGAAATCTATGAAAGCAGTCTCAGAAATGAGGCTGTTTTTTATTTTGTAAAAAGGTGTGCATAAATTGACACACTGAAAATAAGTTATTATAATAAGAGTAGTAACAAGCGGTTAGACTGAATAAGAACGAGTAAGGGGGAAAACATATGAAAAATATTAGATTTTTAATAAGTAAATATAGTATCTATGCTTTTTTGTTCTCATTCCTATTTTTAGTAGAACGTTTTATTTTGTTACAATTTTTTAATTTGAAAGCAATAGTTTTATTTAATAAAATATATCTATATGAAATTGTTTTAGCTATTGTAAATATTATTGTCTTATGTAAATGCGTTAAAATTTCTGATATAGAATAAATTATTTTATTTCTAGCTCATCTTTTGAATCGTTAATTTTTGATTCAATTTCTTTCATTTTTTCATCATGCTCATTGGAGGTTTTCTTAATATCAGCTAGTTTTTTAAGAAGACCATCTGATTTGATATCTATTTTAAAATCAAATAATTTAGATAACTTTAATTCTAAATTAACATGTGCCCCATTTATAAATAAAGATATTGAAGATAGTATTATAAAAAATGAAGCGGCATGTGTAATAAATTCAACAGGACCAGGAGAGTTAAAAGATGCTTTAAACTTTAAATCATCTTTGTTGATGGTTTCACCTGTGATATCTGTTAAGATATCGGCTAACTCGAAATAGCAAGCTAAGAATTTATTAAATTCATAAGCTGATACGTTATCCTTTTTATTTATTCGTAAAGTAGAATGAAATTCTCCATTTCTATAGTAGTTAGGAAATAAAGTTCTATTAATATAATTAGAATAATTATTTGCACTCACTACAGCACCATGGGAGTAGATTATAGGAATAATTAATGGATCAATTTGATGTCGTCTTAATGGAGAAGGGGTAATCCATTCCACATCACGTCGTTTAAGGAAATCAATTTCAGAATCATCAAATGCCATATCCATTTTATCTTCGTCTGTTATTTCATATAAATAAGCATCACTTGTAATTCTTCCAAATGCAATACGTTCACAATTACTGCTTGGAATTAAAACAATATCATTTATTTTTATTTCGTTTACGAAATTTTTAATTTGTGCAGCAACAGATCCGGGGCGAGATTCATCTTCGTTATATGCACGAGCTATTTCCAGTTTTAAGTCATCTTGTTTTGTATTTCGAATATGCTCAATGTTATTAAATTTATCCCAACCTATTGCAACGTAATTTCCAAAATAAAAATCTTGAAATTTATCACCACTATTTGTTCTAATAAACCAGTAGTTTACATCATTTTCTATAACGGGAATATTTAATTCTTCTAGAATATTAATGATATCTTGCTGTTCTTGAGTCATTATTTTCCTCCTTTTGTGTATTGAGATTTTCAAAGTTCTATTGTTGTGATGTCGCAATGTTCCGTCCAGTTGGTAGCTGGGCGGTTTTTTTTTGTTATTTATAGGCTTTATTTGCTCCGTATTTAGCTTGACTATTGGTAAATCCTTCGTATTCCAATTGTTTTATGAGACCAGATTTTGAAAAAGATTGACTTTCTAAATAAGATGTTGCTTTTTTGTAAGCCTGATCTTTCCAATTAGCGTTGCAATTATTTGCAGCATATTTGGCTTCTTTAGTTGTAAATCCCTCATATTTAAGCTGTTTTATTAATCCAGACTTAGAAAATGCATTATAATCAAGATAGTCGAAAGCTTTATTTAGAGCATTTTCTTCTCCCGTTGTAGGTTCGTAAACCTCTGTAGTTTTTTCTGTAGTTGCTTCAGTTGTAACCTCTGTGGTTGTTGGTTCTTCTGTAGTTGCTTCAGTTGTATCATAAGCAGATGTGATTTCTATGGATTCAAAGATCTTATCAAACTCCGAAGAATAATCATTTTCAGGCAAGCTCATTGCACAAACTACAAAATATCCGTTTTTTACAGGAAATACGAGCATTTCATTTTTATAAGTTTTTCCATCAATAGATTTATTATAATATAACTTCTCTACATCAATACTATTTACTTGTGCATATTCGCCTTTTAAATCATCTTTATAATCTTGAGATTTTTTAATACTATCCTTTACCTTTTCAACATTTTTAGAATCCAGTACATTACCATTGAATTTATGATAAACTACACTCAATAATCCATCATTATCTCCGAGCTCATTCTTATAATAAAGGGATGTATCATCTGAGTTGGAATCGACAGCGATCCATGATTTTGGAATTTTATATTTTATCCCGTATGAACTTTCTGTTTGCTCGAAATCTTTATATGGATCATCAGCTGTATTATCCTTTTTTGATTCACAAGCAATTAAAAAAATACAAATTAGTGATAATATTACCCCTAATGCTATAAATCTTTTTTTCATAAATTTTCCTCCTGATATAAAAATATGTTATAATCAATTTGTATAGTTTACATATTTTGTACACTAGAGGTAGCGGTGGCTTATTGCAGTAGGTCATCGCTATTTTAATCTTAGTTTAATCAACTCTTCATTATAGCCGAGTGCGTGCGCGATCTGTCCAGTGGTGTATTCCTGGTACTCTAAAAATATATCGTCCGGCACAAGAAGTTCCATAGCAAATAGATCAGCTTCTTTCTCATACTTTGTTGTATTAAATCCAGTGTATGTATCCATGAATAGAGCATTAGCTTTTTTATGTAGTAACATATGTCCTAATTCATGAGCACAGACAAGAATCTGTTCATGTTCTGGAAGAGAATCATCAATATAAATAATGTTATTTCTTTGGAAGTATTGATAGAATCCCCTAACACCTTTGAGTGGTACAGGCACAAGGATAACATTTAGCCCTTTGATGATCTCAAAGGGATTTCTTGTTTTATGTTTCTTGACAAGCGAATTTACAATCTTTTTTATGTCCATTCACATCAGTCCTTTTTATATTTTTTAGGTGTGTATTTTTCCTTGTTCTTTTTCTTAGCCATCTCCATACCAATTTCCATTGCGTTTAGAATAGACTCGATTGCTTCAGGAGAAGCAGGATCACCATCAAACATTAATCCTTCTTGGGATAATAATTCAGCCTTGGTAGAACTTATAATATCTAAAATATCGCGTTTATCTTTCTGCGATAAAGTTTCATCCGATAGAGAATCAGTTCTTTCCATAGGTACATCATACCCCATTAACCATGCTTCAGATATATTGAATTTTTCTGCAATTTGAGATAGTCTATTCTGCCTCGGGCTTCTTTCACCACTTAAATACATTGACATAGATGACTTTGGAATACCAGTACGTTGACATAGGTCGACTTGGTTAATATTTTTTATATCCATTAACTCTTGAAGCCTTGTGCTTGTGTCTTTTTTCAAATGAACACCTTCTTTCTTATATGTACTATACTCGGATTATAACATTAAAAGTTCACATTTACAATGAATATTTGAAAAAAAGTTCCGAAAATGTGAAAAAAAGAATTGACAAGTGTAAATGATGTGTTATACTAGATATAGGTTCACAAAAACGGAACAAAAGAAAGAAGGTGATTAACTTGTTCGCAGAGCCTAAGTATGATTATTCAAAATTACGCGGACGAATTAAAGAAAAATGTGGAACAGAAGGCACATTTGCGAGAGAGATAAGACGATCACATAACTATTTGACAAACGTTTTTCAGGGAAAGTCTTATTTTTCGCAGAAGGACATTGATCGGGGATCAGAAGTTCTTGGTATTATTCCTAATGAGATAGGAGTATATTTTTTTACAAAAGAAGTTCACAAAAACGAAACTAAATAACCAGGAGGTGAGAAAGACGAAATATATAAACATTACAAGATTTGTTGCAATAGCATTTTTTACATTAGAAGCATTATTAAAAATATATGCTTACAGAAAATTAAAGAAAGAAGATCCATACAGTGAAATGAAGAAGGAACTTCTTTTACAGAAAGTAATGATAGATATTCTTGCAGTTGCAGTGATCTTAGAAAGAACAGCTATTTATATCTGTATTTAGGAGATAGGCAAAATAAGAAGTAATAAAATTAGTTGCCCAAACTGCAAACAAGAAAATGAAGAAGATTCAAATTTCTGTGCAAATTGTGGCGAGAAGCTAAAAGATGTGTGTAGCTGTCGGGTAATAAAAAAGGACAGCTATTCTTGCGGAGAGAAAAGCTGTCCGGGATATAAGTTTTTTAAAGCGGTATAGAAAAATAAAGGAGTTAAAACATGCAAGTAATAACAACAATACTATCAGCAACAGCATTAATCGTTAATCTCTGTACACTCTTCTACATTAGAAAAATGTACAAGGAATGATTGATGTTTCTTGAAATGGTGAATGCGGTTAACGGAAGTGATCTTAATCGCAAGTGTGGGATAGATTTCATCGAAATAATATCCAAACTCTTCCGAAGAACAAGGATATAGAATATCTCCAGCACTTAAATGATTAGAATACAGATCGTCCGAAATGATATCTGCAATCGGAGTTCTCAAAGGACCGGCATATGTATATGTTTGCTCAGGTTCGTAATCCACAGGATGTACGATTTCACCAGATGGGAGAGAAAATTCAATAGAATCCAAAGTTATTGGTATAGGCGATAAGTTATTAAGTGAGAACCAAAAGATCGCAGGTCCAGATACTTGTGTATATACAGTACCTGCAGTAACAGTAAGTTTTCGACGATTACATTTCTTAGTGTAATAGATGCTATAAATAGCAGCTATTAATGCAAGAAGAGCAATCCAAAAGTTTAATAAGTCAAGATTTAGGGTTTTAAACATAATATTCCTCCTTTTTAAGAAATTATAACATATAACAATTAAATACAATAGATGGCTTAATCCTCTGTCCGATACATTTTATCTTCCTTTAAAAAACGCCCCTATAGTTGATTAATTAAAAATAACAAATCATCGGGCAGAGAGTTAAGCCATCTGAAGAAAGGAGAGTGAAAGACATGAGTAGAAGACAAGATCTAAGAATCTTGGCAGCATATGCAAATGCACCAGAGCAGTTTCCAGAAGGGAATGTACCAATAGCATATGCGGCAGAGAAGATGGGGAAAGATGCTTGCTTCATAAGGGCAGGCATTGAAGCTGGATGGCTTCCAATCGGATACGCATTTAGAAAAACTGGAAAGAGCAGGACGAACTATTACATCAGTCCAAAGCTGTTCTGGGAAGTCACAGGGATCTTATGGAGACCAGAGAAAGGAGCATAAATATGCACACAGAGACAAAAGCCATGATCTGCACAGCAGCAGTGCTGATCGCATGTGGAATCTTTAAAGAATTAGCAGCAGTGTGTTTAATCACGGCGGTAGCGTTTGAGGAAGGAGTGAAGAGGTTTGATAAATGAGAAAGAAATTCTGAAAGAGCTTGATGAACGAATTGAGTTTCAAGGAATAATCGTTGAATATTCATATACTGGCAATAGATCAGGAAATGCAGCGTATGAACAAGGGAGATTTGATGAAATAAAAGCACTTAGGGATTTTATAAAAACAAAAAGTGCCCAGGAAGCGGCAACTTCCAAAGGCACAGACATAAATAGTCTAACACAAGAAACAGTATATCATAAAAAGTCAGGAATGTCAGAAGAATTTTTAATTAACTGTGATACGAAAATAATAGAAGCAGGATTGTGTCTGGCACTTGGGCATAATGAAACAGGAGAAAAGAAACTGATAGAAGGCAGTCGCATGATACTAAAAAGAGTTATAGACAGCGTGACTCCAATGACAAATCATATGGTTCCGCATATGATCGCGGCACTAAGATATGTAGCAGACGCCCTGGAAGAAGAATCGGATGACAATACAAAAAAGGTAGTAGCAATAGCAGAAAAGATGATAAAAGCGTTAGAAATAGACTTTGGAAAGGAAGAAGTCAATGAGACTAACAATGAAGAATCATAGCAGCAATACATACAGAGCATCTCTGATCAGACAGGATAATAACTGTCTGGTTGGGGATGTAGTAAATAAATTAGGCAGATATGAAGATATTTGCGAAGATTTACAGGAACTTGAAAAGATAGTAAAAGAACATAAAAAAAGAACTCACAAACTAAAGTGAGTTCTGATTTTTATCTCTCTATCAGAGAAAATTACTTCATTAATATTATATCAAGTTCTCCGTACAAAGGCAAGAAAAATAGCGGTTGAAATACCGCTGTTTAGACTTGCTAAAGGTATTAAATCTGAGACAAAAGGAGAATGACATGCCATACATAGAAAAGATAGTAATAGCAGGGAGAACAATAGAGATCCAAAGATATTACAGTCATAGAATACATCCAAAGGGATGTAAGAGACAGAAGAAACAGAAAAAGACAACAGAATCACAGAAAAGGATTAATGTCAGAAAAGCGATAGATAAATTAAGGTGGTTGCTGAATGAAAATTTCACAGGTGGGGATATGCACATTCGTTTATCTTATGCAGGTACAAAGCCTGATTATGATCAAATGAAAGAGGATAAAGCGAAATTCCTAAGAAAGCTTCGAGCAGAGTTTAAAAAGCAGGAGAAAGAATTAAAATTTGTCCATGTGTTCGAGATTGGAAAAAGAGGCGCCAGACATCATCATTTAGTAATCAATTCAATAGACAGTAAAACATTGAGGAAATGTTGGCCACATGGGAGTGTCTATGTGAGCTTGTTAGATGATACTGGCCAATATGGGAAGCTGGCATCTTATCTGATCAAAGAAGTAACAGAAAAAGGAGAAAAACTACCGAGAAGATATTCTCCATCAAAGAATCTGAAGATTCCAGTAGCAAAGAAAAGAATAATCCTCGAACGAAAATTTTTTAAAAGAGATCCAAGACCCAAGAAAGGATATTACATTGACCAGCAAAGTATATTTTCAGGATTCACGGCCGATGGGTATCAGTTTTTAAAATATATTCAAGTGAAAATATTGAATCAGTGGAGGAAAGAATGAAACAGATAGACATTTACATATACACAGTGTCACACAGCAGAGGAAAAGGACCAGCGGTGTTTAAAGCAGTGTTGGAGTTTATAAAAGCAGATGGAAAACCATATACGTTAGATGTAAATGGTGGGGATATGGAGACAACAATCAACAGAATCACGATTAAGGCAGCAGTAACAGCACTAAGAAGAATAAAACTCAATCAACCTTATGAAATAAGAATTCATGCGGATTGCGACTACTTTGAACGTATGTTAAAAGCAGCAAGAGTATATGCCGAACATGACTGGAAAACAAAAGCCGGGAAAGAGATCGCTAACGCGGATCTGTGGAAAGAAGTTTATATATTCAAGAAGACAAATCATGTAACAGCTGATAGTGATCTGTTAGAGCGTTATGAATGTAAAGATGAACTGGAGGATAAATTAAAGCTATGGAAATATATGAGTTAGAAGCGTTTTTGGGTGAAATCAAAGATGATGAAAAAGTTGGGATTATGGAGAAGCATCACATTGTATTCAGAAGCCAGGGCGGATGTGATTTTTATTATAACATTATTGAACTTCCAACAGGTCTACATAAAGGGCGGAGAGGTCCGCATATGTGCAGAGAAACCGATGTATTTCTGAAAAGAGGTGTCCAGAAAGCATTATTTGATGAATTAGGAACAGAAAGAAAGACTGCGGAAGAAATCGTGCACTTGTGCTGTCCGATGAATCGAAGAAGCGAGAAGAAATTATATAAACGTCTGGAAAGTGCAAAAAACTATGGTGGCAAATACGAGCCAGAGGATGCAGTACGTGCGATCATGGGCGGTAAATTGTATTAGGAGGTGTGATCATGTTTGACATATATGGAGAGATGGAGACAGCAGAAGAGATCAACGATGTGGCTAGAAGCCTAAAGGAAGAAGGAGAAAGAGAAAATCTGGACAAGTTATGTGCTGAAAATGGCATAGATGCTGAATTGGCGCAGATGTTTTGGAATGGAGAGATTGATTTTGTCACTGATCAGCTAATGGCAGCAGTCGGAAAGCTGGACATGGAAGTAAAAAAGGAAAAGGGACAGAATGGATATTTAGAATCCATTGCCAATTTCTTAAAAGTTGAAGCAGAGAAAGATCAAGATTTAGCGATCGCCATCCGAAAAAAAGGAAAGAAGTTAACAGATGCATACAAGGCAGCAGAGAATGAAGCAAGAAAGATGAAAAAATCTGGAAGCAATTGTGTAGCTATGAGAGATAAAGACGTGTTTGAGATTGTTGGAAAATATTACAAAGAAGGTGCCAGAGCATGAGAAAGAAAGCAATAGAAAAAATTCCATTTGGAAAAGAGAAAATTCACAGACTGGATGATTGTTTCATGATCGATGGAAAGCTGATCGACAGAAAAACAAATAACATCAATGTCAGAATTTGTTTAAGAGAAAATGAATTTGCAAATTATGTTGAAGGTGCTGGATGGAATAAAAAGAGGTTAAATAACTGGGTATCTAATAATGTATTCAGAGCAAGTTTTGAATTAAGTACAAAAGAACGCAAAGAACTAGCAGAGTTTTATGAGAAAACAAAACCAGAATGGGAATGTATAAGAGATCCAGGGCAGCAGATTGAACACTATCAAGATCGAATTTGCGGAAAGAAAGCAGAAAGACGTGAGCAAAAAAGAAACGAGAAAATAAAAGAACATCTTGCAGAAATCAGACCATATACGGATCAAATGAGTTTGTGGGCATCGAATCAAATGGAGTCATATTTGTTTTATAAATATTCAACAGGGTACTGTGGATATTGTGGAAAAACTGCAAAATTTGACCGAAAAAAAATAAAAATAACACATAACATGAAAGGCACTTGTCCGAATTGTAAAAAGAAGATCGTATTCAAGGCAGCAGGCAGACAGCCCAAGATTGAAGAAAGAATGCGAGTTGTAAGATTCCAAAAAACAAAGTTTGGAATTGCAGCGATCGAAAGTATAGTAATAAAAGGATCATATGCAGAAAATCAAGAAAAAACAAAGACTATAGATTATTACATATGGTTTATCGAAGAAGAATATGAGTTATATAACAATGTTACTTACACAGGACACGAATGGCGTGATGCAAATTACGGAGTACAACATGGAGAAGCAAGGATCTATACAAGAAATATCAAACAGGTAATTAAAGGAACGTGTTTAGAATATAGTGGGATTGATATTGTAGCATCTTGGAAGGGGAAACGAGAGAGATATCAAATGATCGTTGAAAATTACAGGAAGAATCCAGAAATGGAACTTTTGATCAAGGCAAACATGAGAAAATTAACACGGCAGGCATGGTGGTATGAAGGATATTTATACAAAGGAACAAAATTACATGAGGTTTTAGGACTTACAAAGTCTAACATGAGAAAAGCAAGAGACTATGACTTTGGGATAAATGAAATCAGAGTAATGCGAAATGATCCGAATGGAAAACTGTCAAATGATGAGATTGTTGCTTTATCCAATGCAGGAAATTATATCGAAGGACTCAAACTATACACAACGATTACTAAAATAGCCAATTATACACAAAAAGGACATGATGCAGGGACATGGTGGGATTATCTAAGAATGGCTGAAGAATTAGGTTATAACATGAAAGATAAGGCGGTGTTATTTCCGAGAGAACTTGAAGACAAGCACGATGATTTAGCAGAAATGATCAAAGTAAAGCACGATAACGAAAAAGAGCAGCAGTACAAGAAACGCATTCCAGGAATGAAGGAATTGTACAACTATGAAACGAAAAAATATAAGATCATAGTCCCTGAAAATCTGAAGGCAATCGTAGAGGAAGGAAAGAACTTGCATCATTGCGTGGGATCCTATGTAAAAAGCGTTATGAATGGCGAAACAGATATCCTGTTTATCCGAAAGAAAGGAGAAGAAGATCAATCTTATTACACAATGGAAGTTAAAAACATGGAGATCGCGCAATATCGCGGAGCATATAACAACAGACATAATAACCCAGTACCAGAGGAAATACACCAATTTGTAAAAGGATTCAAGAAAGTAATTGAGAGAAGAGCAAGAAAGAAGGCAGCGTAATGGAAGAATATCATCAGATCACACTAAACGAATATATCAGTATCAAAGAGGACATCAAAAGAAGACTTAACCACCTGGCGGAGAGCTTTGTAGCGATTGGCTATAGATTAAAGCAGATCAGAGACACAGAGGCATACAGACAGGATGGATATAATACAATCTTTGAATTTGCAGAAAAAGAACTTGGATTAACAAAATCTCCAACAAGCCGATTCATGGCGATCAATGATAAATACAGCGTTGGTGGGAATAGTCTGGAATTAAGAGAAGAGTTCATTGGTTTAGGAAAAAGCAGATTATCTGAAATGCTAACGATGGATCCAGAGGATTATGTACTTGTAACGGAGCAGACAAGCATAAAAGACATTCGAGAGATCAAACGAATGGAAAAGGCAGCAGGAGAGAATGAAGTTCTGACAAAGTTTCAAGAGGTTTTAAGAAAAGAATATGCATCACCTGACCGAAGGAAAGAGTTGATCGAAATCGCCAACGCAAAATGTATTGACGATATCAAGGCAGCAGTTATTCCAGAAGGCTACAGGCTCATGAAAAAAGGAGTTCTGGTGATCAAATTTGAAGATGAGAAGATTACAGTCCGCACCATGGGAGTATCCGGAGTGCAGGAGCTAACATGGAGTGAAATCTTAAATGAATATGATCAGGCATTTGATTTAGGGACAGCAGATCCATGGAAAGCTACATACGGAGAGATAGAGGAAGAAGTCAAACCAGAACCAAAAAAAGTAGAGAAAAAGCCGACAAAAGCAGAATCTAAGCCAGTTGCGACATCGCAACAAGAAGAACAAGTTGTTGGCCAAACAAGTATTGAAAAAGATTTTCCAGAATATCTTCCAGAAGATTTGAAAGTTGAAATTGAGCAGACAAACAAGGTAGAAGTACCGGAAACAGTTATGGATGATCGCAGGCATAAACTCAAATTGGCTAAGATGTTCTTTAATGACATGCAAACAGGCAGAAAGCCGTTTGATCTACAGAAGAATGATCGAGAGTATCAATTAGGCGATGTAATCGAATATAGAGAAATGGACAATGGAGAACCGACAGGAAGAGTGATTGAAAAGGAGATCACCTATATTCTGGAAGGATTCGCAGGACTAAAAGAAGATTATTGCATATTAGCATTAGCTGATATATAAGCGTGAAAGGAGAGAAAGACATGGAAGAATTAACAAAGGCAGTCATTGACTTACAATCTTATGGACTGAAATTGTATACGATCGAAAAGATGGTAAGAGATATTTATAAATCAGCAGAGGAATTAAAAAAACCGTTGAATAGTAAAACTATAAGAAACAAAGATTTATTAGCCTACTGACGAAAAGGCAGCAGGCGGAAAGGAGAACAGACAGCTTAGTTCTCTGCCTGATTAAGATTCTTTAGTAACTATTAACAAGTAAAACGATCACAAACATATTTTTTCAGATTCTTTTAAATGTAAATTTTTTTAACGATACTAGATTTAGTTTTTACAATTATTTTTCAAATCACAAAACCAAAAAAAGAATCACAATGAATTATACGATCAAGCAAAAAGAAACAGAACAATGATCACGGATAATGCATTGGCTCAGGTAGAGAACTAAGCTGTCTGAAACAAAAATATGCAGTATACAGAAGATTTTAAAAGAGGAATCGTAAGAGCTCTTATAGCATCAGGAATGTCACGAAAAGAGTTTGCAGATAAAGCAGAAATTGGTGTTGGAACATTAAAAAGATGGGTAGCACAGTACAAAGATGAAGAAGTACCTAAAGTAGATCGTAAAAAATACAGTGAAGAATACAAAAAAAGTATCGTAAAAAATATGATCTATGACGGAATTACCTGTGAGTCGATGGCAAGAGAAACAGGAATCAGCCGACAGTTGATAGAATACTGGGATAGTAAATATCGATATGATGTGATCGATGAAGTTGAAAGAGAGGCTAGACAAAGAAGAAAGAAAAAAGTCAAAAAAGGGACAACATGGCATCGATATGGATCAAGTGCAGGAAGATTTGAATAAAAGGAGTGATACGTAATGGCATATAGAGATTGTCCATGCCTTAAGTGCAATTCTGGGAAAGAAAGAGAAAAGAGGATTGAGTGTAGAAGAAAATGTACACAATTTGTCGCATGGAAGTTAAGCATGCAGGCAATGAGACAGAAAAAGAAAGAAGATAAAGACAGATACTATTCATCTACCAAAGGAAAATTCTATAAGAGAAATTTAATGAAACAAAAAAGTGGTAGAAAAATATGGTAAATTAACGCAAAGCCTGTGCAGAGTAATCTGCATGGGCATTTGTGACAATCAGATTAAGAAAATAATGAAATCAAATAAGGCAGCAGATAATAGGAGGGGAGAACGTGGACAAGAATGTACTGATCCAATATTGTGACATGAAAGAAGAAATTAAAGATTTAAGGAGAAGAATCACAGAGACTGAAAAGCAGATCTTAAGAATTGCAGAAGAAGGAACCGTAAAAGACACGGTATCTGGAGGCATGGGTGGAATACAGCATTTTGTAGTGGAAGGTATGCCGGTACCAGAACTTAGCCGAAAGAGATTATTGCTTAATAAGCGAAAAGCAATGTTGCTCGAAAAGGAAAATGAACTTCTGGAGCTTATGAATCAGGCAGAAGAATACATAAACAGTATCGAGAAGAGTGAACTTAGGATGATGTTTAGGTTCTACTACATTGATGGTATGACATGGGTGCAGGTAGCGCATAAGATGAACCGAATGCATCCAAAGAGAAAAATAGCATATACAGAAGATAGCTGCAGAATGAGAAATGCAAGATTTTTTCAAGAAAATTAGAAAATGTTCGGTCACGTTCGCAAAAAATAGTCTAATATATAGGCTAGAGCGATTAGATGAAATATCTTTACGTTCTTCAACATTTTTTTTCGGCACTCTTTTTTGTAAAGGGTGCTGTTTTATTTTGCATATGTAGAATAAAGTAGAAAATTATGATATTATTAAGAAAAAGATGTTGGAGGATGTTAATATGGCATATGAAAATGGAGATAATGTATACGACTACTGTCAATTGGTTTTTGAAAAATATAAAAAAGATAGTTTGATTTTTGTAAAGGCATTACAAATAGTACAGTCTTTTAGCAATAGATCAGATTTCCCATTCTGCATAGAAGAATTAAATCAAGCGATTAAACATATATTAGGAGAAGATGTAAATGATTTTGCATATATGATCAATAAATATGTTACAACCTTGGAAAGTACTATGAAGTGGGAACCAAGAAAAGCTTTAAATCTATATGGAGAATTTGATCCTGATGATCCGGGAGATCCTATTGATTTGTTAGAAGGTTATAGCAAGGAAGAAGGCGATAGAATTGCCGAAAATTTTAAAAATGATATTACAGCATTTTGTATTACAATGACACCAATTTTTGATAAGATATTTTTTATGAATAATAATCCATTGGGAATAAAAAAGATTATGGCAGATGATAATTCACAAGATGGCAAGAAAAATATAAGAATAATAAGAAATGACGAAGAATTTCTGGATGTACGTCTTGGACAAGAAGAAATGAAAGAATTAGCACGTGCTTTAAAAGAACTAGCAAAAGATTTTGATTAAGGAGAATTTTAATTATGGGAGAAGTAATCAATTTTCAAAATCAATTTGCTGAAAGAGATACAGGAAAGAGAATCAACCAATATGATATAAATAAGGGAAATCAGAATAGGGATGATGAAATGGATAATAATAAAATTCTAGAATTGTATATCGCAAAAGTTGATAAGGATCAATCTGAATTAAAACAGGATATAAGAGAAAGTGAAAATAGGATATTTCAAAAGGTATCTGATTCAGAAGAACGAATGAATAAAAGATTAGATAAGATAGAAGACTTAATAAAAGATCAAAATACAAAATTCGATAAAATGGATGATAAAATTGTAGAAGTTAGCCAGTCTGTGAAAAATGGTTTAGAGGATTACAGAAAATTTTTGTGGGGCATTACAATATCTATTTTATTAGCGATAGCAGCTATGATAATAACTATGGTAGTAACATTGCATTAATTGGAACACAGTAAAGCTTAAAAGATATATTGAATGAAGCACCTTCGGGTGCTTTTTTTCATGCGTAAATTTAGAAAGGATGGGAATAAATGAAACGGTATATTGGAACAAAGATTATCAAAGCAAGACCAATGACAAGAGGTGATTATAACGATTACCGAGGATGGCAGATTCCAGCAGACGAAGACCCATTGGATGAAGGGTACCTGATGGAATATGAGAATGGACATGTACAGTGGCTACCCAAAGAAATGTTCGAAACTGATTATAAAGAATGCAATGCAATGACATTCGGATTTGCGATTGAAGCGATGAAAAAGGGAAAGAAAGTAGCAAGAAAAGGTTGGAATGGAAAAGGCATGTATCTATTCAAGTCCCCAAAAGTAGGCTGTCAGATGCACAAGCAGTACACAGGAAAAGATATCAATGATCTGCAAGAATTTATTGTTATGAAGGCAGCAGATGATACGTTAGTTCCATGGTTAGCATCACAGACAGACGTATTGGCAGAAGACTGGATGATTATAGAATAAGGAGATTAACATGAAAAAGAAATTTCTAGTAGCATTGTTAGGATTAGCAATTATTGGTGGAACATTAACTGCATGCACAGAAGCAGATAAAGTATCTAGCAATGTATCGCAGGAAGCAGATAATTTTAATGTATTACGCAGATTTGCAGTGATCAATACAAGAACAGACAAAGTAGAATTTGAACTAGTTGGAGCATTTTCATTAGAAACAGACAGCAGTAAGAAAGTAAAACTTATTGTAGAGACAGAAGATGGAACATATAAGAAACATATCATTGGCATGAATCAAGACAGCATGTATGTGATCGAAGATCTTGGAGGGGCAAAGGTTAATAAGTACAAGTATGAAGTGAATTATATTCCAGAATCCATTATTCCATTTACAGTAAAGAGTAGCAAATAAAGAACAATACGTAAGAAAGGAGTGAGCCTGAATGGCATTAACAGAAAAACAAAAAAGATTCTGCGATGAGTATTTGATTGATCTAAATGCTACTCAGGCTGCAATTAGAGCTGGATATTCGGTAAAAAATGCTGATAAGATTGGATCTGAACTACTAGGTAAAACTAGAGTTTCAGAGACAATTTCAAGAAAGATAGCTGAGCGATCGAAGCGAACTGGTATCAATCAGGATAGAGTTATTCAGGAACTAGCACGAATCGCATTTGTAAATCCACAAAATGTAATAGATTCAGAAGATGCTTCTGTAAGAGAAGATGCGACAGAGGATGATCTGGCATGCATACAGTCCGTAAAGGTCAAGACGATGGATGGAGCAAAAGGAAAATCGGTTGAGAGAGAAGTTCGATTGAATGACAAAATGAAGGCTCTTGAATTGCTTGGAAAGCATCTCGGAATGTTCAAGGACAAGCTGGAAGTTGATGCTGATATGGATCTGAATATTACAATCGACTATGGTGAGGATGATACTGGATGAACATAAAAGTACAGGCAAATCCTTGCTTCAAAGAGGTTGATCGTAGCAAAAAACGATACATTGTGATGAAAGGCTCTGCCGGATCCGGAAAGAGTATGGATACAGCACAGCATTATATCCTGAGACTCATGAGCGATCCTGGTCGTAATCTTTTATGTGTTCGAAAAGCAGATGTAACGAATAGAGATAGCACTTTTGCAGAATTGCAGGGTGCTATTTTTCGTATGTTTGGAGAACAATATAAACGATACTGGTACATCAATGCATCAAATATGATCATAGAATGCAAGAGTAATCACAATCAGATCATATTCAGAGGTGTAAACGACGAAAGACAGAGAGAAAAGCTGAAATCAATCACATTCAAACGAGGAAAGCTAACAGATGTTTGGATAGAAGAAGCGACAGAGATCACACAGTCAGATTTTGAGATCATTGATGACCGATTGAGAGGCGAATTGCCAGAAGGACAGTTCTATCAGATTAGGATGACATTTAACCCTGTGTCAGCACACCACTGGATCAAGAAAGTGTTCTTTGATCGCGCTGATTCTGACGTACTGACACACCAGTCAACTTACGAAAAGAACCGATTTATTGATGAAGCATACCACAGACGAATGTTAAGACGTAAAGAAGTAGATCCAGAAGGATATAGAGTCTATGGTCTAGGCGAATGGGGAGAAGTTGCAGGATTAATCCTTAAAAATTATGTCATAGAAGAATTTGATCGTACACCAGAACACTTTGATTATATCGTAAATGCACAGGACTTTGGATTCAATCATGCCAACTGCATTGGGGAGGTTGGATTTAAGGACGGTGATCTGTATCTCTTCCAGGAACTGTATGTGTATGAGATGGATACAGAGGAGATCATTAAACGGGCAGCAGGAAGATTCAACAAAAAGCTTCGAATGTGGTGTGACTTTGCGGAACCAGATCGAATCAAGATGTGGAAGAAAGCAGGCTATAGAGCAAAAGGAGTAAAGAAAGAGCCAAACAGCGTCAGTGCTCAAATTGATTATCTTAAACAGCATAGGATACACATCTATCCAAGCTGTGTAAACACAATTAAAGAAATACAGCAATGGAAGTGGAAGAAAGATGAGAGAACAAATACTTATCTGGATGAACCAGTTCCATTTTTTGATGATGCAATGGCTATGCTACGTTATTCAATTGAAGAAGAACGTAAACAGAAGCCAAGACTAAATACCAACGTGAAAGGAGGAATATAATGCGAAAAGAAATTTATAGAATATCGCCAGACGAAGAACTAACAGATGCGAAGTTGAGTCAGTTTATCGCAAGGCATGCTACAGAAAGCACGTTTCGGTATAAACAATTACAAGATGCATACGAAACAGATTTCCCAATCTTTCACGAAAAAACAAAACCAGAGTGGAAACCCGATAATCGTATTGCTGTAAACTTTGCAAAATACATTGTAGACACAATGAACGGGTATTTCATTGGAAATCCAATCAAAATCACAGTAGATGGTGGAGAGGAAGCGATTGAAAAATACATAGAATTTCTCGATCAATATAATGATCAGGATGACAACAATGCAGAATTGTCTAAGATTTGCTCTATTTATGGAAAAGGGTACGAAATGTATTATAACGATGAAGATGGAAACGTCGGAATTATATATTTAGATTCAACAGAAGCGTTTATGATCTATGATGATTCGGTACTTAAACGTGAACGCTATTTTGTTCGGCTATATAGGGATGAGGATAATGTCTTGCATGGAAGTGTATCGGACCAAGAAAAAGTTCGATGGTTTACTATAAAAGGAAAGATTGTTTGGAATGAACAAGAACAATTACATTATTTTAATGGGGTTCCAGCTACGGAATATCGTGAAAATAAAGAATGCCAAGGAATATTCGAACCGGTGATGTCCATAATCAATGCATTCAACAAAGCAATCAGTGAAAAAGCCAATGATGTAGATTATTTTGCAGATGCATATTTGAAAATTATAGGGACTTTGCTAGATGAGGATGAATTGAAACATATTAGATCAGACCGTGTGATCAACTTTGATGGAGATGGCGAAAGTGTAATCGTTGATTTCTTACAGAAACCAAACGGAGACACGACGCAGGAAAACTTACTTGATCGATTACAAAATCTGATATTTTTAATTGCCATGGTAGCCAATATTTCAGATGAAAATTTTGGAACAAGTTCGGGTATTGCAATGGCATATAAATTGCAGGGAATGAGTAACCTTAGAAAAACCAAAGAACGAAAGTTTACCTCTGGAATGAATCGAAGATATAAGCTGATTTTTAGCAATCCTGGAAATGCTATGAAAAAAGATGATTGGGTGAAGTTGCATTATAAATTCACACCAAATGTTCCAGCAAACCTATTAGAAGAAAGTCAGATCGCACAAAATCTTTCTGGCGTTGTGTCACAAGAAACACAGCTCGGAGTCTTAAGTGTTGTGGATAATCCGAAGACAGAGATTGAACGTATAGACAAAGAAGAGGAGAAGCCGAGAGATGTAGTGATGCAGCAGATGTTTGGAGACAAGACAGATGAGCAGTAAAAATTACTGGAGAGAGCGAGAAGAACGTCAGAGAAAATTGAATATCAAAAATGAAGCTGAGTATCAAAAGAAATTAGATGATATTTATGCGGATATGCTTGAAAATATAGAAAAGGAGATCAATGGATTCTATGTAAAATATGCGAAATCAGAAGGAATCACGATGGCAGAAGCTAAGAAACGAATTTCAGAGATTGATATTGAAGCCTATGCTAAGAAAGCAAAACGCTATGTAAAGAACAAAGATCTCTCAAAGAAAGCAAATGATGAAATGCGGTATTATAATGCAGCGATGAAGATCAATCGATTAGAGCTGTTGAAAGCTAATATTGGAATGCATTTAGTTGGTGGCTATGATGAACTCGAGAAGATTTTTGGAGACGCATTTACGCAGCGGACAGAGGAAGAAATGCGAAAACAAGCAGGTATTCTTGGAAAGACAATTCAGAACAATGGCGAAAAAGCAGAAGTGATCGTAAATGCGTCTTACAAAAATGCAACTTGGTCAGAACGTATCTGGGCGCATCAGTCAATGCTGAAATCAGAGATTGATAAACTTCTTCAAGAAGGATTGATTCAAGGAAAGCATCCAAGTGTACTGGCAAGACATTTAGAAAAACGATTTGGAGTCAGTGAAAGCAACGCAATGAGGCTGATGGTTACAGAACTTGCAAGAGTTCAGACAGAAGCCCAGAAACAGTCGTTTATACAGAATGGCTTTGAAGAGTATGAATACATAGCATGTGAGAAAGCGGATGCATGCAATCAATGCAGATCATTGGATGGAAAGGTATTTAAAGTCGAGGATATGATGCCCGGAGAAAATGCCCCGCCAATGCATCCGTATTGTCATTGTAGTACAGCGGCTCATATGGATGATAATGATTATGAGAAATGGCTAGATACGTATTCGGAGCATGGACTTGATTTTGACACATGGAAACAATTAAATGTAACGGAAAGCGCAAATATTGAATGCTTACGCAAAGGAAGCAATCATGTTTTGTTAGACGAAATAAAATCGGATCACTATGGAAGAAAATTCAATAAAATAACAAAAAACAGTGCTGTTAATAACTCTGTGAGAAAGTATTCAAGAGCAATACTAACTCATAGAAATGGAACAGATGGCGAAGATTTATACATAATTAGTGCTAAGACTGGCAAAAGGTTATTTTCAAAGACAAAGGGAGCAAATGAGCTTGGAGTAGAATTATCTTTAGAAGAGATAAAGAAAATTAAACAATATGCAAATGTGGATGGAATTATAGGTATACATAATCATCCTACAAATATTCTACCAACAGGAAGTGATTTTGTGTCTGCAGGTGCAAGAGGTTATGAATTTGGTATTGTCGCTACGCACGACGGCAGAGTATTTTTATATAAAACAGGAAATAAGCCGTTTAGAAGTGCATATTTCAATCAAAACGTTGACAAATATGTATCTGCGCCATACAATTACGATATAGAGAAAGCTCAGATAAAAACATTATCTGAGTTTGGAAAGGAGTTCGGAATTGTATGGAGAGAATTGACATAGAAAAGAAGGATGTAATTATTCACAGAGATATGGCTCCTGAAGAAAGAGAAAAGGAACTTCAAAAATTAAAGGAAGAAAGCAATCAACTTAAAGAATGGGAAGAATAGGCACTACTGCTAATGATGATGGGTAGTGCTTATTTTATTTGCGAAAATCAGGGTTCAAGGTTTTAAGCAAAAAGAAAGTAGATGGAGTCTGGTATATTCTTTTACGAGAGGTGTAGCTATGGCGTATGAAGATATTTATAAAGGATTAACAGAAGAAGAAAAACAAAGAATGATCAAAGACGACATTCCAAAGTTTCGAGTTATAGGAGACGCTAATTTATCGGAAGAAGAGTTGGGACAAGCCGAACAAGATTTAGACAAAATAATTAAAAGACTTCGAAAGAGAGCTAAAAACAAAAATGATAGAAATAAAAATACGTGATCATGAAATCACAGTAGTAGGCCATGCAAATTATGCAGAGTATGGCAGAGACATTATATGTGCATCGGTGTCGATGTTATTGCAGAACCTAGTAAAGTCGATTCATGATCTAACCGACGACAAAATAGAATACGATTTAAAAGCTGGACAGGCTTTTATCAAATACAGGAATTTATCAGAGAAATCGAAAACTTTGATAGATTCCTTTTTTATTGGTATTTGCAGCATTGCAGATGCTTATCCGAATTATGTTCGGATTGTGTAACTATTATGACCGAAAAGTCGTTAAACTAAGTTTTTGTTAGCAATGATCTGGAAGAGACGGATCAGGGCGAAAGGAGCAAACATGGAGAAACGCAAGTTATTTTTACAACTGTTCACAGAAGGAGATGACGGTGGGACCGGAGACGGGAATGGCGATGGATCCGGAGCAGAAGGTGGAAATAATGAACCAATGTCGTTTGATGACTTCTTAGCGCAAGAAGGAAATCAGGCAGAATTTGACCGCAGAGTAAACAAAGCAATCAAAACAGCAGTGACCAAATCAGAGGAAAAATGGAAGGCACTGACTGACGATAAGCTGACTGAAGCAGAAAAGCTTGCTAAAATGACCAAAGAAGAAAAAGCGGAATATCGTGCGAAGAAAGCAGAAAAAGAACTGGAAGAACTGAAAAAGATGAATGCCAGAACAGAACTTGCGAAAACAGCACGAAAGATGTTAGCGGACGAAGACATCAATATTCCAGATGAGCTTCTTGGTAATTTGGTAGCAGACGATGCAGACGGAACTAAGACAGCAGTTGAATCATTTGCAAAAATGTACAAGGAAGCTGTGCAGGCAGCAGTTAAAGAAGCGATCAAAGGAAAACCACCAAAAGCAGGAACAGGCGGTGGAAACACGATCACAAAGGAGCAGATAATGGATATTAAAGACCCGATTGAACGTCAGAAGATGATCCGAGAAAATATTAATCTGTTCCAGTAAAGAAAGGAGAAGAAATGGGAAAATATAAATTAGACCTGCAGTTATTTGCAGCACCAGATGGAATGACTGGACAGGGAAACTTAGAAGTAAAGGCAAGGGAAATTGACTTTGTAACATCTTTCGGAAAGAATATTCAGGCATTATTAGATGTACTTGGTATCGCAAGGATGATCAGAAAAGAGAATGGAAGTGCCTTAAAAACAAAAGAAGTAGCAGGAGAACTGAAATCAGGAGATATTGGAGAGGGAGAAGAAATCCCATATTCTCAGTACAAAGTAACAGAAAAGGTATTCGATACGATTAAGATTGAAAAGTATCGAAAAGGCGTATCTTTGGAAGCAATTGCAGAAAAAGGATATGATGTTGCTGTCAATGATACAGACGAAGAATTTAAATCAGATCTTCAAAATAAGGTTAGCGATAAATTCTACAAGCAGTTAAAAGCTGGATCATTAACAGGATCAGAAACGACATGGCAGATGGCGATTGCAATGTCTATCGGAAAAGTTAAGGACAAATTCAAGAAGATGAAAAGAACCGCAACGGGTGTGGCTGTATGGGTTAATACACTTGATGTGTACAAATACCTAGGTGCAGCAGATATTACACTGCAGACAGCATTTGGATTTGAGTACATGAAGAATTTCTTAGGTGCTGATGTAGTATTTATCAGCTCTGAGATTCCAGAAGGTGTTGTAATTGCAACTCCATTAAACAACATCGTAGCTTATTACGTCGATCCAGGAGACAGTGAATTTGTAAAAGCTGGATTATCTTATACAACAGATCCAACAACAGGATTTATTGGATTTCACGCACAGGGAACATACGAAAGAGCGATTTCAGATATGTTCGCAATCATGGGCTTACGCCTTTTCTGCGAATATCTAGATGCAATCGCCTATACAAGTGTTGGAAGCCGAGATACACAGACTCTTGGAGAGTTACATCTTACAGCAGTAGAAGGTACAAATGCTGGTGATACAGCGATCACAATGGATGAACAGCTCATGTCTATGAAAAATGCATTTAAATATAAAATAAATGCATCTGCGGCAACAACAGTAACTTACGGCATGGATGTAAAGAACTGGTCTAAATGGGATGGAGTATCAGAAATCACAGCAGCAAAAGGCAGTCATGTGACAATTGTTGAGTGTGATCGTAACTATAAAGCAGTAAGATCAGGGGATGTAGTGTCCGCTGCGAAAGAATAGTGAGGTGCTGATATGGCTTATGAGGTAGTAAAAGCATTTCATGATCTACAGGATTATAAAGATATTAAAGGCGGCAAAGTGTATCATCACTATGACGTTGGGGATACATATCCAAGACAGGGATTAGATCCAGTGCCAAATAAAACTAGAATCGAGGAACTTCTTAGCAGCGGAAACGCTCAGGGAGTTCCTTTAATCGCGGAAGTAAAGGAGAAAGCGAATGCTGGAAAAGCTTAAGATAATGCTTTGTTTTGAGGATTCCACACAGGACGAAAAACTGATGCTGATCTTAGATTCTGTAGAATCGAGGCTTCGATTGCTTCTTGGCGGTGCGGATCCACCAGATGAGATGGAACATATCATTATCGAAGTAGCGATCATTCGTTTTAATCGCATCGGATCCGAAGGACTGGCAAGTCATAATGTTGAAGGAGAAACACAGTCATATGCGTCCGCAAATGATTTTGCTCCGTTTATGGATGAGATTCGGGCATATTTAGAAATGCAAAAAGATGCAAAACGAGGAAAGTTGAGGTTTCTATGAGATATGATACGACGGTTTATTTCCAGAAACTGATGCAAGGAGAGTATGATCCGGAAACAGGAGATTATAAAGAAGATTCTATACGTGAAGATGCTAAGCAGGCAGCAGTCATGGATACATCAACGCAAATGATGCAGCTTATCTATGGAACAATCAAACAGGGAAGTTTGACGGTTCAGCTACAGAATCATTATGATCATCCGTTTAATCGGGTTAGAATTGGAAACAAAATCTATAAAGTTGATCACTCAAGGAAACTTAGGACCAAGCAAACATTTATTGTATCGGAGGTGCAGTGATGAGTGGTATCAAGGTAAATGGGTTAGATCAGTTAAATGCAAAGCTCAGAAAAAACATGGATCTTAACGTAGTAAAGACAGTAGTCAAAAAGAATGGGGCTGATCTGCAGAAAAAAGCACAGAGATATGCTCCTGTAGATACTGGGGCATTAAAGAGAAGCATTGGTCTTAATATCAAAGATGGCAGTTTAACTGCGGTTGTAGCGCCGACAACAGAATATGCAGAATATGTTGAATATGGAACACGTTTTATGGAATCGCAACCGTATGTGCGCCCGGCGCTAGGTGAGCAGAAGCAGATTTTTAAAAAGGATTTAGAAAAGATAATGAGGTGATTATGGATCCACAGCAGGAACTATTTACTGCGCTGCTGTTAAAATTAAAAGAAAAATATGAGGATACGGGAATTGGTGTGTATGATACATTCTTACCGCCAGATGGAACCCCGTATCCTTTTATTTATCTTGCTGACAGCACACAGGATGATCAGGCAAATAAAACAACAGTCTTTGGCGCAGTTAGTCAGGTAATCCATGTCTGGCATAACAATCCAAGACAGAGAGGAACACTATCGAAGATATTGCTAGAAATCAAAGATATCTGCTACAAGATCGGAGAAACAAAGAATTTTGGTTGGGGTCTTGTAAGAGTGAATCAAAGAGTCCTCTCAGACGCAACAACAAAAGAACCCCTAATGCATGGGGTTTTAGAATTAGAATTTACATTTAATTAGGAGGTAGCAATGTTAGATTTACAGCTTTTTGGAAATGAAGCGGTACAAGGTAAAAAGATTGTTTATCTGTACCGAATTTTATCAGAAGCACCAACACAGAGTGGTACAGCATTGGCATTCACAACAGAGAATGGCCGTACTAAATCGAAAGATGCTGATTCTACTGCGACAAAGGATGGTTCTATCAGAACACCTGGTGCTGCAGAAGTGGAAATCACAGCGACATCGATTTTGAAGAAAGGTGATGAGCTAATTAATAAATTAGAGAAGGCACTGGATGACGACGCGTTGATCGAAATCTGGGAAGCAAATTTAGCAGAGCCAGCGGAAGCAGGAAATAACAAGTTCAAAGGAACGTATTTTCAGGGATATTTAACAGAGATTGAATACACAGCTAATGCAGATGAGTTTGTAGAAGTTTCCTTAACGTTTGGTATTAACGGAACAGGTGCAGACGGAGATGTAACTGTGACAACACAGCAGCAGGAACAGGCATATGCATTCGTAGACACACCAAAAACAGGAGCTTAGGAGGATATAACATGTACGAATTACAGATTAATCAGTCAACTTACGAGTTTAATTTTGGCATGGGATTTATGAGAGCGCTAAATAAAACTCTCTCTGTTCCAGTAGAAGACATTAAAGGGAAAACAAAAGAGATCGGAATGCGATATAAGATTGCAGAAGTGATCGATGGAGATATTGAAGCATTAGAGGATGTTCTTTTGATTGCTAATAAAGGATTTTCACCTAGATTAGAAAAGAAAGAATTAGATAAGTTTATTGAAGATGAAACAACAGATCTTGATGAACTGTTTAAGTCAGTATTGGGTTTCTTAGAGAGTGCAAATGTTACCAAGAAAACGACACAGGAGATTCAAGATGCGATCAAGGAACAGAAACAGGAGAAATAAAAGATTTCGAAGAACAGTACCGGGAGATAGCAATTGACTGCTTCCGGTATTTTGGTTTTACATCATTTGATCAGGTGGATCAGCTGACGATCGCGCAATATGAGATCATGGCTGAAGCGGCAAGATTAAAAGAAGTAGATAAAGACTATCGAAACCATCTGCAGGCATTTCTTAATTTTGCTGTACGAGCAAAAAAGAAAGCGGGGAAGAACAAACAAAGGCCTGTCTATCCGACATTTAAAAAGTTCTATGACTATGAAGATGCGATTGAACAAGCAAAGCAGAAGAATAAACCAGACAGATTTGAAAAGATGAAGAGATTGTTGAGAAGGAGGGAGAGCTGATGGCAGAAACATATAGTGTTGAAGCAATATTGACGGCAAGAGATGCTGGTTTTGAAGCCGGAATGAAAGCAGCTCAAAAATCGACACAATCCTTAGGTGCTGTTTTAAAAAAAGGAATCGGCTTCGGGGCAATGATGGCGATTGGAAATAAAGCCGTATCCGTAGTTACCTCTGGACTTTCTGAAATTGTTAGCGGTTTAAATGAATCAAGTGCTGCATGGAAAACGTTTGAAGGCAATATGGAAATGAATAATCATTCACGAAAAGAGATTGTCAGCACTAAAAAAGAGCTTCAAAAGTTTGCAGAACAAACAATCTACAGTTCCTCTGATATGGCATCTACTTATGCACAGTTAGATGCAGTTGGTACAAAAAGCACAACAAAACTTGTAAAGGGTTTTGGCGGATTAGCAGCAGCTGCAGAAAATCCACAACAAGCAATGAAAACTTTATCCCAGCAAGCAACTCAGATGGCAGCAAAGCCTAAGGTACAATGGCAGGATTTCAAATTGATGGTCGAACAGACACCTGCAGGTATTGCAGCAGTTGCAAAAACAATGGGAAAATCTACGCAACAGTTAATTAAAGATGTTCAAGATGGAAAAATAAAAACAGAAGATTTCTTTGATGCTGTGGCAAAAACTGGAACAAACAAACAGTTTACCAAATTGGCAACAGAATATAAGACTGTAGGACAGGCAATGGATGGCTTGACTGAAACAGCATCTAATAAGTTACAGCCAGCGTTTGATAAAGTATCCAGCATTGCGATTAAAGGAGTTAGCAACATCACAAACCTTCTCAATAAAGTAGATGGTGATAAAATAGCAACAAAGATAGGAGGATTCGCATCAAAAGCAGGGAAATACTGGGATGTTTTTAAAACAGATGCAAAAGAAGTGGGACAAGCATTCGGTTCTGCAGTAAGTGCTATTGGAAAAAGTACGGGAAAGCTAAACGGCTCTTTTGGATCCGACAAATCTGTGTCTGGTTTTAAAAGTGTAGTTGATAGCATCTCAGGGGGATTAAAAGCTCTAGCTGGTTTTGCGGAAAAACATTCTGGAGCGATTGCAAGTCTTATAACAACGTTGCCAAAGATATTAATTGGGTTTAAAGCATTTAAAATTGTAAAAACTCTTGCACCTGGGATAGGAGGCTTTACGAAATCAATTTTATCGTTAGCTGGAAAAGGAATTACAGGACTTGCAGCAAAGCTTTTTGGGGTAGCAGCAGGCGAGGCGGCCACAGGAAATTCGGCTAAAGTAAGCAATAAGTCAGTTTTAGCGATGGCAAAAAGTACAATGATGTTAGGCGTAGGAGTTTTAATGGTTGCAACTGGATTTGGGATTATGGCACAAGCAAGTATTGCACTAGCTAATTCCGGCGGATTGGCAATAGGGATAATGCTTGGGATGACTGGTGCATTGGCTGCACTTGTAATTGGCGGAATGGCTGCAATGAAGATATTTTCTCAAACACCAGCAAGAGCACAAGCTGGAGCAGTAGCTTTACTCGCTTTAGGAGCAGGAATATTAATGGTTGCAGCAGGCCTAGCAATCATGTCAGCAGCAAGTATCGCACTTGCTAATGCAGGTACACCAGCGATCGCCTGTATGGCAGGAATGGTTGTAGCTGTTGGAGCGTTAATGGCGATTGCAGGAGCCGTTGGACCAGCAATGACAGCAGGGGCAGTTGGATTTATAGCTTTTGGAGCAGCGATTGTCCTTGTTGGAGCAGGAGCATTATTAGCAGCTGCATCGCTATCAGTTGTTGCAGGAGTTCTTCCAACAGTAGTGCAATACGGAACTGCAGGAGCTGTGGCAATAGCATCACTTGGAGCAAGCATGATTGTATTTGGAACAGGAGCAGCAGTTGCTGGAGCTGGATGTATTGTACTTGGAGCTGGATTACTAGCGGTTGGAGTTGGAGCTACGACAGCAGGAGCCGGGCTTTTAATACTTGGAACATCGCTTACAGTAACAAGTACAGGATTTACTGCATTTGGAAATGTTATCAAAACTGTCGTTGGCGCAATCAGCGGAGGGCTTCGAAGTGTACTTGATGGAATTTCGGGTGTGATCAAGTCTGTTGGAGAATCTGCGAAGAATGCAGGAACTGGATTTAAGAGTGTAGCCGAAGGAATCAAGATGATTTCCGGATTATCGATAGGATCTATTGCAAAAAGCCTTGGGGCAGTAGCAATCGGGATTGGAAAAATCTCTCGTAAAGGCTCCGACATACAACAGACTGCAAATGGCATGAAGACTCTATCAGCAGCATCAACATCTGTAAATTCAAGCTTTGGATCCATGGGAGCGAAAGCAACATCAGCGCTATCTGGAATCAAAAAATCAATGTCTAGTACGGCCAATGCTGCAAAATCATCCGGAAAGAAGATGGGAAGCGGATTCACCTCTTCCATGCAAAGTGGATTAAGCAAAGGACCAGCCATTGCCTCAAAAGCTGTATCTAGCACAAATTCAAGATTACGTTCAGGACGATCTGGAGCATATAGTGCAGGTGCTTATATCAGTCAAGGTTTTGCGCAGGGAATGAGGTCATGCCTTGGACAGATCGAAGCTGCAGCATCCAGAATGGTATCAGCAGCAGAAAAGGCAATTAGGGCAAAAGCTCAGATTCATTCACCATCAAAACTTACAAAGAAAGACGGTCGATACATTGCAGCAGGTCTTGCAATTGGGATCAGAAGCGGAATAAACAATGTGAAATCTGCAGGTAAGACTTTGGCAAAAACAGCTATTGATACAATGAGGAAAGCTACAAAGACACGAAAATACGAAGATGCTGCAAGCAGTGCAGTCGATAAATATAAATCGTCTATGAATAGTAAAGTATCCAGTGTTACAAAATCATTGAACAAGACAATAGACACTGGCATCAAAAAAGCAAAAAAACAGAATCCAAAACTTAAAAAGGCCTATACGAAGGTTGGAAAGATTCTAAAATCTGACATGAGCAAAACTATAAAGAACCAAGGACAAAAAGCAATCAATGCGGCAGATAAGACGTTAACAGCTCTTGGGAAGAAATATCAAGAGAAATACGATGCGATTGTCGCAGATCGGGATAGTTATAAGAGTAAATTGGTTGATTATGGAGATCTTTTTAGCTCAGATAGTTATGGGTTTATTTCTATTGTGGATTTTAAAGCACAGAAAAAGCAGGTCGAACAGCTTGCAAAAAATATGGAGAGACTTAAAAAGGTGCTTCCGTATGATCTCATGAAAGATATCCAGAATCTTGATACTGCACAGGGTCTGAAATATACAACAGAACTGTTAAAGAAAAGTGATGCGTGGTTAACACAATACGGAAAAGATTATACAGCTTTTATGAATACAGCTAATTCTAGTGCAGAAGCATATTATAAGCCTTATATTGATCAGATTGATAAAGATTATAATAGCGCAGTTACGAGCGAATTGAATAAGCTGAAAACAAAAATGAATACAATTGCAAAAGAAGCAACTGCAGGTTTTGTGAAGGGGCTAACATCTAAATCTAACAAGAAAGCCTTAAATAAGGCGGCAAAAGATTTGGCTAATATCCTCACAAGGGCAGTGAAAGGAAAACTAAAAATCCACTCACCATCCCGTGTCATGAAAGCCCTAGGTGTTTTTGTTGTAAAAGGATTTGTCAATGGAATTTCTTCTATGGGTAATACACTGGATAAAACGATGAACAATATTATAACAATTCCAAACTTTGATAATCTTGCGATTGCAGGAGATGTTGGCGGTAGTCTTAGTAGTGATTATGACTACTATGCACAAGCAGAGTATACGATTGTTGTTCCAGTTGATCTCGATGGCAAAGAGGTTGCAAGAGTAACAGCTCCATACACAGAAGCAGAGCTAAGCAAACGGCAGACAAGACAGAACAGAAAATTAGGAAGATTGTAACAGGAGGCGCATATGCAATACAAATTTATAGATATCTATGATTCACAAGATGAGATTGCATTGCCTTCTGAAGCAATGAATTTCAATGGAAAATTTCTTGAAAATGAGATTCTGGGGTATAGGACACTATATGTTAGTGGAAGGGAATCTCTTGCTCCTGAATTAGAATTTTTTGACCGAACCAGAAGACACGGTAAAGAGGTTAAGGGAAGACGATTCACAGAAAGAGTGATTACGGTAGGATATCAGCTGATGAGTCCTACCGCTTTTGATTTCCGCCTGGCTTATAATAAGATGGCTCAGATTTTAAATGTGGATTCTGCAAGGATTGTATTTGCAGATGAACCAGATAAATATTTCACTGGAACACTTACTTCGATTGGAGATGTAGATCCTGGAAGATTATGTATTACTGGAGAATTAGAATTTACATGTGCTGACCCATTCAAATATTCGATAAAGGAAAAAGCATATAGTTTATCTAAAAAAACAGAGATCTATTATGAAGGGACACAAGAGTGTTTCCCCAAAATACAATGGAAAATGAAAAGTAATGCTGGATATGTTGCAGCATATAAAAATGATGCGCAAACAATCATACAGATCGGAAATGTATCAGAACAACAAGGGTCTGGAAATACATTTCAAACTGGAGATATTATTACGGCACAATGTGAAGACGCAAAAATTTTTGTGAATAATAGGGAATCAGAAACACTTGGAGCACTAGGGAATACATGGGAGAGTTTTTATTTATCCCCTGGAGAGAATACGATCGGAGTATTGACGTCAGATTGGAGCGGGATTCCAGAAGCCCAATTATTAGTGAGGGAGGTTTGGTTATGATATTGTATTTTGCAAATCGTGAATTAAACATTATAGGGAAAACCTCAACTAAGCTGCCGAAAGGAAGTGTTATATCAAATGATAAAAAAACAGAAGATATTGAAACAATGGCAACATCTTTTGAATGCGATGTATCATATACAGCATCGGATCAGAGGAATATTGAGATTTGCACAACACCGGGGAACTATATTTTGCGGAAGACAGAAAATGATGAGGATATAATGTTCCAGATCATAGATTCTGAGAAAGATGACGACTCTATGACTTGGCATATCTATTGCGAAGATGTTGGAATGGAATTATTAAATGAAGTTGCATTAAAAACAGAAGAAGCTAAGTCCTGGACAGCAACGCAAGCAATATCAAATACAATTATAGGAAGTGGATATGAGATAGGAATCAATCGGAGTGATAGTACCCAGAAACTTTGTGAATTTTCAGAGCAGACAAGATCAGAAAGGTTAAAAGACATTGCTGATTTATTTGCTATCGAAATTGATTATCGCTTCGATTTGAGCAGCGATGAAAAAACGGTATCTCACAAATACATTGATATATACAAAAAAAGAGGTGAAAGCAAGGGTGTAATACTGAGAAAATATATCGATTTTGACAAAATAACTGTTTCAAAATCAATACAGAATTTGGCAACATCGTTATACGCATATGGTGCTGCAGATACGTCCGGAGTAGCAATAACGTTAGAAGGGTATGCATATGATGATGGCGATTTTGTCATTGCACAACAAGAATTTGATGATAGAAACGGGGACGGAATACCGGATAAAGGATACTGTTTACAATCCAGAAACGCTCTTGAAAAATGGGGAAGGTGTATCGATGGGACAAAAAGGCATATAACGAAAATATACAATCTCGATACAGTTGATCAGAAGACATTGTTCGAAGGAACGTTGAAAGAATTAAAAGCAATTTGCGATATCGCAACAAATTATGAATGTGATATATCAAATACGACCAAAAGCATATCACTTGGAGACACGATTAATATGGTGGATGAAAGTGCTGCATTATTTTTATCATCAAGAGTTTTAAAGATAGAAACCTCTGTAGTAGACAAAACAAAGAAATTGACTCTGGGTAAGTACTTAATCAAGAGTAATGGAATTTCAGACCAGACGAGACAAAATATCACACAGATTATTACGACGGTTATTGGAAGCAGGGTTCAAGAGATGTCTGCGGATGACGTCAGAAGTATATGCGTGTAATGTAAAGGAGAAATATGATATGGCATTAATGGGAGAAGAAGCTTTAAAAGAAGTCTGGAATATGATAAAAGGAAAAATCTCAGAAGAAAAGCAAATGTATAAATGGGTTTTTGCAGATAAGAACTGTACAATGTCAATATTTCGCCAAATGAACATTTGTAATATCAGGGTGACCGCTAAAAATGACCTATCAGGCTTCGAGCTAAGATTGCCGGAAGGTTTTTATCCGGATAACGAAATTAGCGATGAAAATGGAATATCAATCGCAATAAATGGAGCTACAAGTGTAAATATATCTTCTGGGAAGACAACTTCATTATCCTATAGCACGTCAAATTTTCTGCCAGATGAAAGCTATAAAATGTAGGGAGAACTGAAATATGATAACGATTGATAATGATTTAAGGACAATAAATATACCTTCTGACACTAGATTGCTTGGAGTGGTAGGTGATAAGGATGTAAATACATTAGAATTTGAAATGCCACGGAGATATAAAGGGTTAGATCTGTCTGAGTATGAAATACAGATAAGATATAAAAATATTGAACGAGGAAGATTAAGATATATGGAAGGTGAATATGATCCACCTAATATTGTTTTCAATGATGAAAAAATTAATTTTTATTGGGTAATCGGTAACGATGCCTGCAGCTATCGTGGAATAACAGAGTTTTCAATATTTTTGGAAAAAGATAACCGTAAATTCAATACCAGATGGGCGGCACTTCCCGTTTTTGAAAAACAATTTCCAGAAGTAGGACACACAGTGAAGGATAGCGAATTGGTAGAAATTGATGTAGATGAGATGAAATTTAGTGTTGAAGATGAAATACTTATAATGTCTCGAAAATAGGAGGTTAAAAATGAAGAAAACAGTAAAAGGATTTGTAGATTCAGAAGGAAATGAATATCAGTATAAAGATGAAATTGCCCGTTTACAAAATCAAAAGTTTCAGGAGCATTTGGATAATACGCCATATATGACTGTAGAAGAAGGGGAGTCAGAAGATCTTCCAGTATACACGATTGATGATACTGAGATATCAGTAGCGTCTACATGGAGTAGCGAAAAGATCAATGGGAAAATCCAAGAGGTTTTTCGAAATGCCAGTAACGGAAAAAGTAAACTTGCTACCGCTATTGGCAATGGAGCAACGGCAGATATGACTTGGGACCAGTTAGCAAGTAAAGTGTTACATGTTAATTATCAGAAAAAAAGTGGCGAAAACGGAGTGTATTTTGACAAAGCCTTCAACACTGTTCTACTGTGGGCAGTTGCTGGAGCAAATTATGGAGACGATAGAACAGGATGTATTATTGCAAATGGTCTTGCGGACGGCAATGATAAAATAAATATAATGCAAATGGATAGTGGCAACGATATATCTTATAGTATCGTTAATAATGGATCTCAACTTTTTGCTCAAACCCATCCAGCAAATTCGACTCATAATACTTGCTATTACTACTGTTATCAGATTGGATATAACTAGGAGGAAGAACGATAATGGGAAAAAACGGAATACTAAAAAACAAAGCGGGCGAACAGATTTTTCCGGCAACAACAGCCGATCAGGTAGCGTGGGATAAGAACACGAACTTGAAACAGGCAATGGCAAAGCAAGATGCAAGAATTTCTAATCTTGCAAAGCTTAAAGATGGAAGTACAACAGGAGATGCAGAACTGCAAGATATTCGAGTTGGAGCGAATGGAATCGTATATAATAATGCTGGTGAAGCTGTTAGAGAGCAGTTTAATAGTGTGCAGGAATCTTTAAATGATAATATTGTTAATTCAGGAATAGTGAAAAAAGTTTTTTCTGTTGAAAGTGGGAAAAACCATTCTTCGTTAAATGATCAGATATATTTACCCATACTCAGTAATACTAAATATAATGTATATTACATTTCGGATGCAGAATTAATTACAAATTTATTTGTAAGATATACAGATGGTACTGAAAAAAACTATGGCGAGTGTGATTATTTGCAAGCGCATACAACAAAAATTGAAACAAAGGATATTACATCAATTGGAATATATGTCGATAATAAGGATAATTATTCTGGTCAAGTTACATTTGTTGTTGAGATTGAAGAGGCACAAAATAAAAAAATAGTAACAATTGAAAAAAATGTAGCTAATTATACAGGATTAGCATCCGATATTTTTACAATTAAAGTCAATGCAAATTCAACTCACACATCTGCAAAAGATAGAGTTGATTGTGCTATTATACAAAATGAAAATTATTATATTTATTGTGAAACAGGGACAGAAATGCCTGTTACTGTACAGTTATATGGATTACAAGAAGATAATTATGATGGCGAAGTATTATTAACATGTGATGTGAAAAATACTTACATGAAAAAAATAAATGCAACGAAGAGTTATAAGAAAATTGGTATCTATGTAAATAATAATAATAATGATGACATAACGATAAAAAAAATATATGTCAGACAAGAAAAATCTTGTATTAAAGAGAGAATTGTAAATAATCAGAATCTTAGCGATTTTTTTAATTCAACAAACAAAGACAATATCAGCATTGATGAAAACGGAAATGGCGTAACGTTGTATATAAAATATAATCTATTATTGCAAAGTAATATGTTTTCGGTCGAGTACTCTTCGGAAGATATATATAATTTATTCAAGGATGATTATACTTGTACATTAGATAAAAATTATAATACATGTAGTGTTTTGATAACCTCAGGAAATTGTTTTTGTTATGACTATTTTACGAATAAATTAGTGATCGTACCACGTCAAACTGTTGAAAATGATACGTACGCAAGATATCTTGTTTTACTAAGAATTATTGCAAATAAGGCGCAAAATGGATTGTTTTATCGAAGAATTTTAAAAAATAAAATAGAAACTATGTGTAAAACTACGGCAACATTTAAAGTTGCTACGAATATGGATCATTCCTCATCAAAAGATCAAATTTATACCGAGATGCTACAAGGTGTAAAATATAATTTAGTTGTAATGAGTGATTGTGATGTTTTAATCGAGCTATTTGGATATCCAGATTACGGGTCTATTATTAACGGAAATGTTAAAGAAAATAGTATTTCCGTATTAGAATTTACAGTATCAAAAAAAATAGATACTCTTGGACTGTACGTTTCTAATGCAAGCAACAAAGATGCAACTGTCAGCTTTTATGTATTTAGAAATGATGTAGAGTATGCTTCGACATTACAAGACTTTTATTCAACAAAAGCTATTAAGAGCGATAATTTTGATTCACAAATAAAAAAATATTCGGCATTATTAAGAAATGGATCAGCAAATACGGAGCAATTTTTATTCTTTACCGACCCTCATACAATGGGCGGATCAGCAACAAATGAATTTGAATTGGGATTAGGAACAGTAGAAAAGGCTTTCAATAAAACACCAACGGATTTTGTGTTATGTGGTGGCGATTGGTTGCAAAATTCAGACACACAAGACGAAGCGTGCTATAAATTAGGTGTCATAGATGCTTCTATGAGGAAAAAATTCGGTAATAAATATTATCCGATAATTGGAAATCATGATACAAATTATCAGGGAGTTGATGATAACGGAAAAGAAAACAACGGTAGATTATCTCAAAATACATTAAAAAACCTATGGTTTAGAGAATACGGATCTGCTTATTATACATTTAAGACACTAAATAGTAGATTTTATATATTCGATACAGAAACAGACTGGGATGGCGCGATGTCAGAATATCGGTGGAAACAGGTTGATTGGTTTGCATCTGAATTGAAAGAAAATGATGATCTTCATACTGTTATAGGGCTTCACATCTTCACAAATCAGACGAAAGAAATTTTACAACAAAATGTAGTTCCACAACAACTGGCATTGAATGTAACATTAATTGCAAAGGCATATAATAATAAAGAGCGTACAACTATTAATGATAAAATTTATGATTTTACAAATTGTCATGGGAAAGTAGAATTTTTAATCTGTGGACACAGCCATTATGATGCAGAATTTAAATATAATAACATTCCAATTATTATTACAACAAATGCTGGGTATGATCAAAATGCAACATTTGATCTATGCTATGTTGATTATGATGAAAAAAAAATAAAATTAATCAGAATTGGACAAGGTGATGATCGAGATATTGATATTAGTTAACTAATAATTTTACGCAACAAAAGCAGGCGTTAAAAAGAAAACTAAAATTGCCTCTATGTTGAGAAAAAATAGAATAAGTTATACATCTAGTGTATAATACTTATATAGAGAAATTTCTAGTTTTATTAATAGGTGAAAGGGAAGGTATAATTAATGGAAGAGCCTAAAGTAATAGATTGTTTTTGTGCATGGTGTGATTTGCTTGGATATGGTAAAATTTTTAAAGATGCAAAATGGGATTTACATGATAAATCATGTTATGCAAATTTCGAAAGAATAAAAAATGTAAAGGATTTATTGCAGAATCCATTTACATCAGGGAGAACATTGTTGTTGAATGACGGAGTTATTAAGACTTTTGATATTGAAAATGATCCAAATCATGATATAACAAAAATAGTTAATTTTTTAATTCAATTTGTAAATGGATTTGATAAGATTAATGAAAAAGATAAAATTGGAGATAGTTATGGAATAAGAGGTGTTTTCACATATGGTCAAAGATATGAATACACAGAGTATAATTTTATGACTACAACTGGAGAAATTAGTGTTTATTTCCCTAGAGAATTTCAAATGAATACAGCATTTTCAAAAGCTAATATCATAGAAGAATCAGGATCAAAACACGATGTGAAAGGTCCTTTCTTGTATTTTGATTTGTTTGCATTAAAAGCGATTAAGGAAATTGCAAATAAATCGGATAGCCATAGTGTGAAAGAATACAAGGAAGATGGATATTACTGTTTTTCTATTATTAGGATAACTAATCCAATGATCACATTAAAATTTGAAGAAGATAGCATACCATATAACAATGAAGCAATTGAAACTACTTTATACAAGTTATTGGATTATGATTTAGATGAAGCATAAATAAAAGGCGTTCGTGAGAACGTCTTTTTTGATACCTGAAAATATTCACACACAATGAAATTAATTTAAAAGAAAAAGGTAAAAGGAAATGAAAAATTTTATAAAGATTAGAGCAAGACCCACAGAGGTCTTATTTTTATACCCAAATTTAATAAGAAGAAAGGAAAAATAAAATGATGAGAGAATTTATTATGTTACTAAGCAACAATATGTTCTTCAGAATCGTAATGATCGAAGTATGTTTAGATACAATCTTAGGATCATGCAGAGCAATCAAAGAACATAAATTTAACAGCTGTGTTGGAATTGACGGAGCAATTAGAAAGGTGGCGATGCTGATTTCAATTTGCTTTTTAATGGGAATCGATATGATTGCACACATTAACGTATTGGGCCTTGTGCCTCAACAGTATGTACAGTTTCTTGGTGTAGAAAAGCTTGGACTATCAGAGTTTTTTGCTATTATGGATGGATTGTATGAAGCAGTCAGCATTTTGAAGAATGCAGCATTATGTGGATTACCAGTACCAGCAAGAGTGAGAAATTACATACAAAAATTTTTAGAAGATATGACAGAGGAATTACCACAACAGGAAACAACAGCCAATATTATAAAAGAAGAAAAACAGGAGGTATAAGAATATGAAATTCGTAAACAAATTTGCAGATCCATCAAACTACGGCGGAAAAAGAAAACTCTCAGACATGAAATACATCGTTATTCACTACACTGGAAATAAAGGAGACACAGCAATGAATAACTGTAAGTATTTTCAAGGTAAAAATCGTCACGCCTCAGCACATTGTTTTGTTGATGGAAGCGGTACATGCTATAAGTCTGTATCCTTAAAGCGTGTAGCATGGGCAGTCGGAGGGCTATATACTCAGAAAAATGGAGCAGGTAAATATTATAAGAGATGTACTAATGCCAACAGCTTAAGCATTGAAATGTGTAACTGCGTTGGTAAGGTTCCAGATAATGTTTATAAAGATGTCGTTACATTAACAAAATATTATATGAAGAAATATCATATTCCAGCGGACCACGTGATCAGACATTGGGATGTAAACGGAAAAGATTGTCCGGATCCATGGGCAGGGAAAGACAATGCCGGATGGAAGAAATTTAAGAAGGCAATTTCATAATTGACTACCGATCATAGATAGTTTATCATGAAAAATATAAAAGGGAACAAAGTCCTTAAAACAAACCCGAAATCCAAAAATAAACGCTGTAGGAATTAAACTATTTCTACATTATTACTGTAACCACACCAAACAAACCGCATAAACCCGTACTTTTAAGCTTACATTGAAGAAGCTGCTAAAGCAGGTAAATTCTAAGGAATTGCACAAAAATTTATAGAAACGCATGATAAAAATTAGGCATTTTGCATAAAAGTGCCTCAGACTGTAGACAAACTAGGTGCTGGGATCATCCCAGCACCATTTTTTCCTTTAAAGTTAAATTGTATCCAAAAATTTCTTAGAAATCTTCGCTTTTGTCCATTTAGCAATCCGTTCTTACCAAGAAATCTTGCCAGTTTTTTTAGATTCATACATGCAAAAGTAAGCCCGGCTTTCATCTCCATCCGTGCTTTTCCTATGTATTGTGTATATCGAAATCCATGGTGTTCTTTTGCTGTTCCAAAGATTCTTTCTATCGTTTCTTTTCGTTTCTGATAGATTGCTTTATTCCCTCTTACATGTCGGATATCTTCTGCTTTTTCTATATATTTTTCCCAAACATGACGTGTTATCACTTTTACATGATTCTTGCTTTCTGTACATTTGGATATCTGTGGACATTTTTCACATTGATATCCACAGCTTTTATATTCTCTGTATCCATCCCTGTTTGTTGTACTGTATCTTAGAATCTGATTTTCTGGACAGATGTAACAATCATAGTATTCATCATAAACATATTCATATTTCTTAAAAAATCCCTCTTTTGTCATAGGACGTTTATATGGAAACAATGGTTCAATCCTATCTTTCAGAAGTTGTCTGGCAATCGCTGGTGTCTTGTATCCTGCATCTGCCACGATCATTTCTGGTTCAAAACTTTTCACCTTTTCATAGATTGTTTGAAATGTTCGGCTGTCATGTTCATTTCCAGGATGAACACTATATCCAAGGACCCATCCGTGTTCATCACATGCCGTTTCTACTGCATATGCAAAAACATGTTTATGTTCTCCTTTGCGAAACCATCCGCTTTCTGGATCTGTAATACTGCTCTTTTTGGTTTTTATATCGTCTGGTATCTGTTCAAGCTCATTATGTTGATCATTCCCAGATGTGGGAGGTGTTGGCGGATTCTTCTTATTTTTATCTTTTAGAGGTTTTTTCCCATGTGCCTGTCGGTCTTCATTGATCTCTTTTTGTAATTCATCTTCATACCAGAGTGCCTGTTCATGAGCAACTCTTTTTCGCATTTTTTTACTGTTGGCACATGCTTTTACATGAGTTGCATCAACAAAGATCTCGTCCGTATTGATCAACTTATACTTCATACATTCTTCCAGAATCTTTGAAAATATCTGTTCAAAAAGATCCGTGTCTTTAAATCGGCGGGAATAGTTCTTTCCAAACGTTGAAAAATGCGGTACAGGATCCAGCATATCCAGACCAAGAAACCAACGGTAGGCAACATTTACTTCAATCTCTCGGATCGTCTGACGCATACTTTTGATTCCATAAAGATATTGAATAAATGGAATTTTAACGAGCATAACAGGATCCATACTTGGACGACCATTGTTTTGACAATATTTATCTTCTACAAGATCGTAAATAAAGTTCCAGTTGATTGCTTTATCAATCAATCTTAGCATATGATCCTGCGGAACCATGGAATCCATTGAGAACATCATCATCTGTTCTCGTTTCTTGTCTGCATTTTTCGTCATCATAAAAAACACCGCCTTTCTGATAATTTTATTATACCAGAAAAACAGTGCTCATAGTAAAAGTCCCGGCAAATACCGGGACTTTGTCTACAGTCTGAAGGGACTGTAAAAAAGTCCCTTATTTTTGTCTCATAAAACTGAAGTCTATTCAAATCAGTATATAGAGGGTGTGTTACATTTCAAGGTATTTTTGAATTATATCCGTTTCAGATAAATCGATGTGTTTTAGAACAAAATCATAAAGAGGTTTTGCAAAGTCAGCATCTAAATCTAATTCTTCTACAATCTGATTAAAAGATTTTTGTTTCTTGACTTTTTTTAGAATTAATTTAATGAAACCACAGGACTCACCTTGTGATCTGCCTTCTAGTCTGCCTTCTAATCTGCCTTCTAATCGACCTTCCATTCTTCCTTTCTCTTCTAATTTTTCAAGTGCTTTACACATATTCACAGTACCTCCTTTTTGTTCAGATTTTATAGCATCGTTAATTAATTTTTGTGATTCAGTAATGCAACCAATTACCATGGCTAATTCGGATGATATATTTTTTTCTTTGTATATATCAGTGATTTTATCATATTTTTCGTCAAAAATAAATCTACTAATATTGAATATTGTGTTGACATCGTCGTTGTGAAATTTTAAATATTCACTTTTACGAAGCTCAATTAAGTTAAATTTATAATCCGAAATTAAAGGTTTAAAAGCATCTGGGATTTCCAGCATATCAATTAGGGAATGAGGACCGTCCCACGGATTTTCCCCATAGTAAATACATATTGTAAGAACACTGTGTAATCGATCCGTTTTCTTCATTCTCGATAGAAATTCATCTGTTGCAGTATAATCTTTTTCTTTTTTATGTTTTTTTGCAATTTCATTGTATTCTTTAAGATAAGAAAATGCATCCCCTAGCATGTGACGAAGTGGCATGGCATAGTGAATTTTTGATTGATTTTCAATTCCTAGAATTACGAAATCAACACCATAAGCAGATTTTTTGACGACATCGACAATTCTTTTTACAGTTTCAGCATAACCGTGGAATTGCAATAAGGACGAAACATCAGTGTCAACTTCTGTGAGATCATCAGGATTTAATTTTGGATTTCCATCAAAGAAGCATGCATTAAAAAGATCAGCAAAACGTTTGTTATCTTTCCAGAAATTTTTAAGGATAGTATCGGGTGTTATTTTGTTTTTTACCTTTGTCATATGAATATTAGTCCTCCTTTGGAGCGTAGAAATGGACAGGTATGGATCTGATTATGCAGAAATGGTAATTGAGAAATGCAAGATAGAAGATACATGTCCAACAATAGTTTCATTGTGATTATACTAGCAAAAACAAGAACAAATGTCAATATATGTAAAAAGATGAGCATAAATAAAATGATAAATATATATTTAAGGAGAAATTAAATAATGAAACAAAAAAGACAGAAAATATTTAATTTTTTACAATAAAATAGAGGCTATGAAATTATAATATATGTAAAAATCATAGCCTCTATTAGAATTCTTAAATTATGAATGATTTGGGTGATTAGCATCCGCTTGCTCAAGGGTTCCATAGTGATTCCATCTTCTATTTTTATTTCCACTATATGTACACCAATAAACAGTATCTCCAGGAGATAGTTTATTATTATGATCATTATCGTCATAACCACAATAAGTACCACTGATCCATCCTTGTTGACCATTATGTTCTTGAACCTTTTCAAAAACACCACCATTATCAGTAATTACACGATTGGCAGTTTTATCTCCGCATGTATGTGAAGTTCCTAATGGAGAATGAGATACTCCGTATCCGTATTCGCGTACACCACCCCACTTATCAGCGTTTCCAGTCCATCCATTACTTCCACGCTCACAAGCTAAAAAATAACATGCTGCTACATATTCATCTGCCACAAATGCTTCTTCAAAAGCCATTGGCTTTTCATACATTTTCTTCATAACAACTTCCCCATTTTAATATTATATGTCAATAAATCATCATTCTTAACCCCCAGAATTTAATCCCATTATAATCTTAAATTCTGAATTTTGCAATCATTTGTAGAGAAAAATGATTGTTTTTAGCGTGATTTTCGAATTTCGGTATTTTTTTAAGCCTTGAAGAGCTGTTAGAAGATCAATAACTGTATATTGAAATAGCAGATTACGAAAAAAAAATGCCTTTTACAGATGGTTTATTGCATTAAATGGAAAATTCTAGTATAATATAGTCATGAAAAAAGATGTTGCAGAATGATAACGCAATATAAGATGAAGATAGAATTTGTATAGAAGGAAAGGGGAAAAGGTTATGAAAAGAAGATATGAAAGACCAAGTGCTTATATAGAAGAATTTACACCGAATGAGTATGTGGCGGCTTGCGGAGATAGCGGAACGGTGTATATGTTTAGATGTGATGCTGGTGGTGGATATTCTGGAACAGTGTGGTTAGAAACAAATGGAGAACCAGGATTGCAGAAAAAAGGAAGATGGGAAGGATGGGGAGAATACCATCCAGGAGATGAAAAACTTGGTGGTTATCATGCTTGTGGTACTACACATGAGGCTAATTCAACGGATAAGTTTTTAGATGGATATTATATAATGAAAGGGTCTGATAGACCACAAAATGTCATTGTATGGAGAGGTCCTAAAGGAGATGATACGCATTGTACAACTAATTTAAATATGAAAGAATGGGCAACAGCGAAATCATAAAAAATACAAAAAAGAACCGACCTACCGGTTCTTTTTTATTACAGGGAGAGTGATCATGGACCTATTTGACACTAACACTACCTTCGAACGCCAACTTTTCGCAAAGGCAGCAAGGAACCGTATTCCGCTTTATGGAGTACTGGAGTTATTGCCTCTCTGCAATCTAAACTGTGACATGTGCTACGTCCATTTATCCAAACAAGAAGTGCAGTCCCAAGGAAGATTGCGAAGTTTGGATGAATGGATTTCCCTTGCAAAGCAAATGAAAGATGCAGGGACATTGTTCTTGTTGTTAACGGGTGGAGAGCCTTTATTATTCCCTCAATTTAAAGAATTATACTGTGTATTAAAAGATATGGGTATGATCCTTACGCTCAATACCAATGGGACGTTGATCAATGAGGAATGGGCGGAATTTTTTGCGAAGAATAAGCCAAGAAGGATAAATATAACTTTATATGGATCAAAGAATGAGACATACGAGAATCTATGCCATATGAAGGATGGATTTGACAAAACGATCAGAGGGATTGAATTATTAAAAAAATATGAGATTGATGTCAAGATCAATGGAAGTCTTGTGAAGAAGAATTTTCGTGACAGGATGGAGATCATAGATATCGGAGAAAAGTATGATATCCCGGTTCGAATCGATACTTATATGTATCCATCCGTGCGTGAGCGGACAACTCCTTTTAATTTTCAGGAGAGATTAGACCCAGAGGATGCTGCAAAGGCAAGGGTTGAAATCTTACACCGGGAAATGGGAGATGAACTTTTTGAGCAATATGCGAAGCAGACTATTTATCTGGCAGAACATACGGAAGAAGGAGATGCCTGTCCGGGGCATATGACATGCCGGGCTGGGCAGAGTTCGTTTGTAGTTAATTGGCAAGGCATGATACGTTCATGTATCGTGTTAGATCAGCCAAGTTATGATGCCTTTGACACAACGGATGATTTTATGACATTATGGAATAAGATCGTGAAAGAAACAGAAGAGATCAAAACAAGTATGGAATGCAATCAATGCAAATTAAGACATGTATGTAACACATGTGCAGCGGCAGCAATTGCAGAATGTGGAGATTCTGAGGGCGTTTCAAAATATTTATGTGAATATACGAAGGAAACAGTTAGGAATTTAAAAGAGTTTTATTAAGAAACAAAATGTGGAGAAAGAAGTTGTATAAAGGACTGAGACTGTTTCAAGTTTTGTGTAAACACAAAAAACTGATATAAGATTAATCAATA
>ENA-ORTP01000183-ORTP01000183.1-human-gut-metagenome-genome-assembly--contig:-NODE-183-length-82212-cov-5.187884_pt1 | contig 82212 bp, 84 predicted proteins | sample MGYA00241913_ERZ509190 | MGnify/ENA primary metagenome ERZ509190 (study PRJEB26280, sample SAMEA2338839) | human gut metagenome | biome: human gut; feature: human-associated habitat; material: faeces...
TCTCACTAAACTCATTCTCAACCAAAACAATTCTTCTTTTAATCCTATTGTGTAGCAGAATGGCTCGTGGATAGTGGGGTTTACCGGGTTGAAAACAGTGAAAAAACGTGTTATTATTTAAATAAGCTAAATGTATGATTTCTAAAAGCCGATAATCTTTTAAAATGTGTTTGAGGTGAAAAATTATGTCAATATCATTTTCAGGTGTAGGTTCGGGTTTACCGATTGATGAATGGATAACAGCTCTTGTTAAGATTGAGCAGGATAAAGTAGATTCTTTGACTAAAGACAAAGAGGCTCTGCAAAAAAAACAAACTTCTTTAAACACACTTAAGTCTGAATACAGTGCTGTTCAAACTGCTACGCAAAAACTTACCGATTCTTTGTACGGTGCAGGCTCTGATATATTTTCAAAAGTTAATGTTTCGGCTTCTGATACCAGTGTTGTAACAGCTACTGTTACTCAATATGCAACACCGTCTTCTTTGGATTTGGAAGTTTTTAGTCTTGCTACTGCAACTAAAAAACAATCATATGAACACGACGCATTGAGAACCTCTTCAAACAAGCTATCTGAACTTGGGGTTACAACAAGTGGAAACTTTGAAATTAACGGTGCGACTATTAACGTAACTCCGGATATGACAATCGACTCTCTTATTTATCAAATAAACAATTCATCTCAGGCAAACGTTAAAGCGTCTTTGTCAAAAGGTCACCTTGTAATTGAAAGCCGTGACAATGGTGCAAAAGAAATTGAAATTACCGGAACTGATTTGGTTGACGGTACACACAATTTTGCAGAGTTATTAGGCCTTCAAGACACATCTACAAGCAGAAGTACAGATAAGCTGGATGGATTAACAAGCGGCTCTGTAACTTTGGCAGATTTGGGTGTAACGAAAGATTCTGCTGTATTTAAAATTAACGAAGCTGAAATTACAATTACTTCTGATATGACAGTAGATGATTTTATTTCTGCTGTAAACTCTTCTTCAGCAGGTGTTACGGCTGCTCTTGACGACGGAAGACTTGTATTTGAAAATAAAGCAGGTAACACTGAACCTATTACCTTTGGTGGGGATAATGTTACTGATACAAAATCATTGTCTCAGCTTTTAGGTTTGGATGATCGTATGTCATTTGGTTCAAATGCAGAATATTCTATTGACGGAATCAGAAAAACCGCTTCTTCAAATATTCTTTCAAGTGATGACACTGGTATTTTAGGTTTGTCACTTGAGTTGTTGACAACAACAGACGGTGAGCCTGTTACTTTGGATATAGAACGTGATTATGATTCAGAGGCTCCGTTAACAGCGTTGCAGGAGTTTGTTGACGCCTTTAATAAACTAATTAAAGATACGGATACAAATACAGACGGAGAAAACGGCGGTATATTAACTGGTGAAAACAACCTTGTAACTATCAGAAATAACTTGAGATCAATGATTACATCTCCGATTGATAATCCGGGTGTATATCGTTCTCTGGCTGATATAGGTATTACAACAGGTGCACCGGGGCTCGATGTAAGTGCTGATACTACACAACTTGTTATTGATAAAGATAAATTTATTGAAGCTTTTGAAAAATCGCCGGCGTCTGTTAAAGCGCTGCTGGTAGGTGACAATACAGGCGGTACTACTGTTACTGGTATTATGCAGGAAGTACAAGAAAAATTGAAACCTGCTCTTGATGCCAAAGGCGGATATTTTACAGCCAGATCGGAATCGTTGAGCTCTCAGATTTCAAACCTTTCTGATAAAATTGATAAAAAACAAGAATATGTTTATACATATCAGGAAAGATTGACAAAACAGTTTAACTATATGGACCAAATCATTGCTCAAATGAAAGCACAGTTTTCTCAAATGCAACAACAGCTTAAATCAATAGGTGTTGAAGTCGGCGGCTAGTTTTTAAGAAAAGAATTTAATTTTATCATTAAATCTCTCTTCTGCATTCAATTGCTTTTGCTAGTGTAATTTCATCAGCATATTCGATGTCAGATCCGATAGGTAGTCCAAAAGCAATCCTGCTGATTTTTATATTAAACGGTTTTAATAATTTAGTTAGATATAAACTTGTTGCTTCGCCTTCTACAGAAGGATTAAGCGCGATAATGACTTCTTTTATGTCATTATTTGCTATTCTGTGGAGAAGCTCTTTAATCCTTATGTCTTCTGCTCCTATTCCATCTATTGGTGAGATGAGGCCTTGCAAAACATGATATTTTCCTTTGTATTCATTTGTGTTTTCAATAGCTATTAAATCTTTTGTTTCCGCACAAACACAAATTACAGAATTATCTCTGTTTGTTGCACTGCAAATTTCACAGGGATTTGTGGCTGACATATTAAAACATATGTCACAATAATGTATGGTTTCTTTAGCGGTTATCATAGCTTTAGCAAATTTTTCTACATCATGAAGTGGCATTTTAAGTAAGTAAAATGCGATTCTTTGTGCTGATTTTGGGCCTATTCCCGGTAATCTTTGGAAATAGTCAATTAAATTTGCCAGTGGTTTCGTGTATTGCATTAAAATAATCCGGGTATATTAATACCGCCTGTTAATGATTTCATTTTTGATTCCATTTCAGAGCTTGCTTGAGCAGTGGCTTGTTTCATTGCTGTAGAAATCAAATCCTCTAACATTTCTACTGAATCAGAATCAACAGATTCCGGATTTTCAGGATTTAAAGCAGATTTAGAAAGTGTAATTTTCTTAAATTTTCCCTGACCGTCACAAACGACAGTTACAGCTCCGTTACCTGCCATTGCAGTAAATTCTGTATTTGCAAGTTCAGTTTGTGCATCTTGTAATTTTTTTTGCATTTGTTGAGCTTGTTTCATCATTTGCATTATGTTCATATTATTCTCATCCCCTTGTTCATTTATCCTTACTATAATTATAGATAAAGAATATTTTTTATGCAATTTTATTTTACGAATTTTCATTTCTTTTCAAATGTGTAGAATTAGTGAAAATATGGTATTATAAACCTATGGATGATATACAAAGAAAAAAATTACGTGCAGTTGGAGCTCTTACGGTTCTTGTAATCGCAATATTAACGATTTTCTTTCTTTTCCTTAATGCCAGAGAAAAGAAAAATACAGCTTTAATTTTAAGAATGTTTTATTCTGATATGTCACAAACTTTCCAATTTTCGATGAATTCAAATGGTGCACCAGGAGAATGGGGTTGGCATGGCGGTTACAAAAATGCAGATCTCATTGATTCTTATATAGCACATTATTTGCGAATATCAGAAAAATGCATTAAAAAAACAGGCACTTGCATGCCTGATGTTGATTATAAGACTTTAAACGGCAAATCAGCGAACATAAATCTTTCAAAATTACCATCTGTGAGGCTTAATAATGGTATAGCTTTTGCAGTGGAGTCTATCGGATCATGCAAAAAAACAAATTCACCTTGTGCGCTGGTGTATGTTGATATAAATGGAGTTGAAGAACCAAATACTTTTGGTAAAGATTTGTTTGTCTTTATGATTGTTAATTCTAACTCTGTTCCGTTTATTCCTTACAATGTTCATTTATCGCAGGATGATATAGTCCACCATACAAAATACGGCTGCAGCAAAAAGTCAGAAATAGCAATGTATTGCAGTGCTCTAATACACTCCAAAGGCTGGGTAATTGATAAAAATTATCCATGGTAGCCTTGAGGTTGAAAATTGGCTGTTGTGTGCGTATAATTTATTAAGAAATTTATAAAGGAGAGATAATGTCGGATTTTGATTATAATAGAGTTTTGAGCTATGTTCCAATGGTTATTGAATCTTCTTCAAGAGGTGAAAAATCCTTTGATATTTTTTCACGTCTTTTAAGAGAAAGAATCGTATTTCTCGGAGAAGAAATTGATGATGAAATGGCGAATGTAATAGTTGCTCAGTTGCTTTTACTTGATTCAGAAAACCCTGAAAAAGACATCATGCTCTATATAAACAGCCCAGGTGGTGTTATTACTGCTGGTATGGCAATTTATGACACAATGCAGCATATCAGAGCGGACGTCAGCACAATCTGTATAGGTGAAGCTGCTAGTATGGGCTCTTTCTTGCTTTCTTCAGGTGCTAAAGGCAAACGCCTTTCTCTTCCAAGCTCCAGAATTATGATTCACCAACCTTTAGGCGGAGCTCAAGGCCAGGCTACTGATATAGAAATTGAAGCAAAAGAAATACTTCGCATGAAAAACATGCTTAATGGTATTCTGGCTAATAATTGCTCACAACCCATTGAAAAAATTAAGGAAGATACTGAAAGAGATTACTATATGTCAGCACAGGAAGCTGTCGAATATGGCTTAATTGATAAAGTAATTACAAGAGTTTCGTAATATTTCTTAACAATTAATAAAAGATACGCAATTTTAATTTCCAAAATGTTTTTATATATATGTAAGGTTAGATAAAATAAATTGGTTATGGTAGGAGATTAAACAGTGTACGCAATATTTACAATGCGAAAGCTACAATTGACTCAGCGTATCAACAATCTTCAATACAGATTGATGGAGTTGTCGCAAAGACTACAAGATCTCTCTGTTTATGCAGGTAATGTCGCTGATGGGGTTATTACTCCCGGTGAGTTTATGAGCTCTCCGGCTAGCATTTTCGGAGCTAATTTGAACTTCTTTAACAATAGTGTTCCGAAATCATTATACGAAGCATCACGTGCATCTCAAATGTACAATGCAAATATAATGAATCTTAATGCAGCCTCAGGCGGTCAATACGGTATGGCCGTTGATCCTTCTAACCCTAACTCAATCTATGCTAACCAATACTTTATCTTTAATGCATTCTTCAAGCAGGCACTGGACGCAGCAGGCAAGGCAGAAGCAGCGAAGGTAAAACGACTTGAATCAGATATCACTGCACAAAAACTGATGATAGAAACGCAATTGAAGGCAGCTGAAACCGAACTTCAAAAAGTTGAAGATGCTGAAAGCAAAAATATAGAACGAACAGCTCCTAAATATGCATAATAAATAAATTATAATATTCCTCGTGTGTGTGAAATGAATTTAAAAACCCTCTATTTAAAAGAGGGTTTTTTATTGATTAATTGTAAAAAAAGTTATAAAATGTATAAATCTAATAAGGCAGGTATTTATTTACCAATTAAAACAAGGAGACAGGCAAAATGTATCAAGACGAAAAACTCATCTGTGAAGATTGCGGTACAGAATTTATTTTTACTGCAGGTGAGCAGGAATTTTACGCGGAAAAAGGATTGGTAAATAAACCAAAACGTTGTCCCGAGTGTAGAAAAAACAGAAGACAAAATAACAGAAAAAAACTTTATGATGTTGTTTGTTCAAAATGCGGTTGCGAGACTAAAGTCCCTTTTAAACCTATTATGGGAAAAGAAGTCTACTGCAAAGATTGTTTTAAATCTATGCAAGGCAATTAATAATTTTAAGTATAAAAAAAGAAGCACCACTATGGTGCTTCTTTTTTTCTCTTTATTACTTTTGCTTTTACCGGATAAATCCAGTTGTCATCGGTTTTTTTGTGTTTTCTATCATGTTTGATTGTGCCATTGCGTTTATTGATGTATAGAATGTTGACATAACTAATAACAAAATTGTCATTAATGTATAGTTAGCTATTCTTATTTCGTTCATTTCCACCCCGATTGTATAGTAGTCGATTCTCTATGTTGAAAACTTTGCCTAAGCCATTGCGCAGAATGAGCCACCTGCGTTGTTTGCAAGAGAACCAGCTGTTTCTGCTGTGCCGAATGCTAAAGAGCCAGCTGTTTCTGCTGCCGGTTTGCGATCAATTTTTTCAGGTCCTTGTTGTACTCCAAATAAATTTCCGATTGCTGATACGTTCATAGATTTACTCCTTCTTCAATTATTTACTTCTTAGATATTTTTTATATACCTCGTACTTATATAAAAACAATTTGAAATCTTCAAATTCAAATTTTATGTTTTTCATTACATTTCTTTACAATTGAAACTAAAAATGGCTCCATTGCGTCATTAACTTATGAAAAGTTAAGAAATAATTAAATTTCCTTGAGTAAATGGCTTGATAACTTATAATTATAGTATTGTAAACTTATAAAGGGCTTTATTATGGGGAATGAAAATAAAGAAAACGAAAATATTGAAGAATTAGTTTGCGAAAATAATCCATTTGCTGATTCATCAAATAAAGAAACTGAAGAAAAAACAGAAGAAGCAAAAGTCTGTGAAGATGCTATATCTTCTTTAAAAGACGAAATTGATAAAATAAATAATCAATATATTCGTCTGGCTGCTGATTTTGATAATTATAGAAAAAGACAAATGCAAGAACGCGAATCATTGTTAAAATACGGTGCAGAAGAAACGTTGAAGAAAATGATTGAGGCTCTTGATAATATTGACCGTGCTAAAAAATCAGTTGAAAATATCGATGATGTTAATACTGTAAAAGAAAGCTATGAACTTGTTTTCAAACAGATTTATGACGTATTGGCCAAACTGGGATTGGAAGTAATTGAGACAAAAGACAAGGAATTCGACCCCAACTGGCATGAGGCAGTTATGCAGACTCCGACAGCAGAATATCCGGAAAATACTATAATTGCTGAATTGCAAAAAGGTTATAAACTCGGTGATAAAGTTTTAAGACCGTCGCTTGTTAATGTTGCAGTTAGTGAATAGTGGGGATTATGGCAAATTATTATGAGATACTGGGTGTAAGCAAAGAAGCTACACAAGCCGAAATAAAAAGTGCATTCAGAAAAAAAGCAAGAGAATTGCATCCGGATGTAAACAAAGCTCCTGATGCCGAAGAAAAATTTAAAGAACTGGGCAAAGCATATGAGACTCTCTCAAATGAAGAGAAGCGTTCTTTGTACGATCGTTATGGAGAAGAAGGTCTCTCAAATGCCGGGTTTGACTCTACCGGCCCGTTTGATTTTGGCTTTGGCAATATAAACGACATATTTGAGTCTTTCTTTGGCGGTATGGGTGGTTTTTCCTCTTCTTCATCCGTTGACCCTACAGCTCCCCAAAGAGGCCATGATCTGAGGCTTGATATAGAATTAGAGTTTGAAGAAGCAGCTTTTGGTGTTGAAAAAGAAATTAAAATAGACCATCTTGAAATGTGTAAAGACTGCTACGGTACGGGAGCAGAACCCGGCACTAAGCCTTCAGTTTGTCCTGATTGTAACGGCAAAGGCAGAGTTGCCCATGTTACGCGCACTATTCTTGGCAGTATACAGCAGGTTACTGTTTGCCCAAAATGCGGCGGAACAGGTCAGGTAATCGGTTCTCCTTGTAAAAAATGCCATGGAGAAGGCAGATTAGAAGTAGAAAAAGCTATCAAGGTAAAAATACCTGCAGGTGTGGACAATAATGCAAAAATACGCGTTGCAAAAGAAGGTGATGCCGGCAAAAACGGCGGTTCAAGCGGAGATTTGTACATAGTAATGCATGTAAAGCCTCACAAAGAATTTAAACGTGACGGGTTTAATGTCTATTCCGAACTTTATATCAGCCTTCCTCAAGCGGTGCTTGGTGATAATGTAATTGTTAATACTATCCATGGTGAAAAAGAACTGGTTGTTCCATCAGGTATAGAGTATGGTAAAATATTAACAATAAAAAATGCAGGCATACCTTTTCTTGGTCATCCTGAAAAAAGAGGCGACCATCTTGTATTGATCAAGTACAAAGCTCCAAAATCACTAAATGAAGAGGAAAGACGCCTTTACAAAAAGCTTTTTGAATTATCTGAAAATAAAAAACCTAATGAAAAACTGATAGACAAATTTAAAAGCGCAATTCATAGCTAACAACAACAGGAAGATATGATGAAGATAAATATAAAAACTATAACAGCATTCTTATTAGTATATTTTTTAACTGCAATGTCTTCATATGCAACAAAGCTTCCCGCTTATATATTGCAAACTATTAAAACAGATTTGCCAAAAGCCGATATCCGATTTGACGGTTTGGTGACACTTCCTGACGGTACTGTATACCTTCCGGTTTTGCCCTCAAATCCTAAAAGAAATCCCTCAGGCAAGGTAGTAAGCACTTATCCTGCTAATAAAAAACTTTCTCAATTGCCTGATGTTGTGCTGTTTGATTCAAACTTTGCACTTTTGAAAGTCATTAAAACAAAAGATGGAAAATTAACTGTTACTGATACAAAAAATATTCCGTTCATAGTAAAAACAGGTTTATTCCCACAGGATATGCTTGTGCCTCCAGGGCTAATAATACCTGAAGATATGCAGATTATGATGGGTGATTTAAAAATTGCACTTCAAAATTCTTCTGTAAACGAGATTTTCAAAGGTTCTGCAGAAATCAAACAAGCAAAAGAAGATACAAAAATTATTCCTGTTCCTTATATGGCAGGCAAAACACTTCTTGTCACAACTCTCGATTCCAAGCTTATTAACGTAATTCCCACGGATTCTACAGTACCAAAATTCACGTTGAAGCTTGATAATCTGCCAAAGTTTGTGCAGCCTGTATGCGATGATAAATACATTCTTGTTGCAGCTGCAGGTAAAACCTATATTGATGTTGCTGATGTTGCACAGGAGGTACTGGCAAAAAAAATTGATTTATCTTTTCAACCTACTGAAATTATCCTGAACAAAGACAAGGATAAGGCTTTTGTTGCTGTTGGTGATGATCAATCTGTTTTTCTTATAGATTTAAAAACAATGGCCTTGCAAGAAAAAATTAAGATTAAAGGTTATCCTAAAAATATTGCACTCAGTGACGACAATAAATACCTTGTTTATATGGACAAAAATACCGGTGACATATACACCCTCGCGCTTGACGGTACATATTTAAACAAGTATGTGTATAATGCATCTAATGTTTCAAAAATTGCAATGAAAGGGAACTGTATTTACCTTTTATCAAGGACTGAAAATGAATTGCAGGTTATAGACACAGAAATTAAGGATATAATTTACAAACAGCCGCTGGCACAAAAACCTGTCGATATGCAGCTCATTGACAATAAACTTTATATTTTATGTGCTTCAAATGAATTGGATGTATTCAGGCTCGATGATTATGTGTTGGAAAATCAGGTCAGATTTCCTGCTCAAGGCTTTTCTAAAAAACTTGTGCATGTGCCAAACACCAATATTCTTCTTATAACAAATGTTTCAGATAAAAGATACTTTGTATACGATTATGAAAAAAATATTATTTTGCAAACAGTGAAAACATCCGTATTCATAAATGATCTACAATTATTGAATAAAAGGTTAAAATAAAATGGATGCAGTTGCGCTAAAAATTTCAGACGAGTTGGAGCTTACTCAACACAAATTTTGGAATATATCACATCAAACAGCCGAATTTATAAGCATGCTGATAAAAATATCAGCGCCTAAAAATGTGCTTGAGATTGGTACATCAAACGGATATTCTGCACTTTGGATTGCGGATGCTCTTAAAAGTGCGGGTAATAAAGGACATTTAACAACTATCGAGTTTTATGAAAAAAGACAATCTATAGCAAGAGAAAATATTGAAAAATGCGCCCTGAGCGATTTTGTCACCTTTAAACAGGGCAGAGCTTTGGAAATCCTTGCTAACTTGGATTTTGTTCCGGATATGGTATTTATTGATGCCAATAAGTCTGAATATATCCAGTACTTTGACCTGTTAAAGGATAAGTTGCCAAAGGGTGGTATTATTCTGGCAGATAATGTTGTCTCTCACGCTGCTAAGGTTGCTGATTTCCTTGAAGAAATTAAAAATGATACAAGATATCAATCTCAAGTTTTAGACCTCCCAGCGGGGCTGCTGATGGCCTTAAAATTGACAGAGAATTAAAATATAATAGTTTTTTAATAGTTAATAAAAAAAGAGACAAATTATGATTTGCCTCTTTTTTGTATTTAGCTTTGTTTAACTATTTAGCAGATTCCGCCTCTTCTTTTTTGGCTGATTCTCCAACCTTTTCAAAGACAATCTTTTTATCTTCGAGTTTGGCAGAAATTACATCGCCTGCTACGTATTTTCCGTTAAGTATTTCTTCAGCAAGTGTATCTTCAATTTTCTTTTGAATTACACGTCTTAACGGTCTGGCACCGTAGGCTTCAGAGTATCCTTCATCAGCCAGATAATCCTTAACCTCATCAGAAACCTCAATAGTGAAGTCGTGAGATTGAATACGTTTAACCAAATCTTTAAACATAAGTTCAACGATTTCTCTGATTTCAGGTTTGCTAAGGTGTGAGAATACAATGATATCATCTATTCTGTTAAGGAATTCAGGTCTGAAAGATTTTTTCATTTCTTCCATAACAGTGTCTTTAAGGTGTTCGTATTTATCTTTAGACTCGTCGTTAGAAACAGAGAAGCCCAATTTGGATGTTGTCGTAATCATACTTGCACCAACGTTTGATGTCATAATAATGATTGTGTTTTTGAAGTTGATGTGTCTGCCTTTGGCGTCTGTCAAACGACCGTCGTCAAGGATTTGAAGCATGATGTTGAATACATCAGGGTGTGCTTTTTCTATTTCGTCAAACAGAATAACTGAATATGGTTTCTTACGGATAGTTTCAGTAAGATGTCCGCCATCATCATAACCTACGTAACCCGGAGGTGAACCGATAAGCTTTGATGTGGAGTGTTTTTCCATAAATTCTGACATATCGACTCTTATCATGTTGTCTTCAGAGCCGAATACAGCCTCTGCCAATGCTTTAGCAAGTTCTGTTTTACCAACACCTGTTGGACCTGCAAAGATAAAGCTTCCGATAGGTCTGTTAGGAGCCTTGAGCCCTACTCTCGCACGTCTGATTGCTTTAGACAGAGAAACTACAGCCTGATCTTGGCCAATTACTCTATTATGCAGTGTTTCTTCAAGTTTTAACAGTCTTTCTGATTCTTTCTCAGTAATTTTTGTTGTAGGTATACCTGTCATTGTGCTGACTACTTCTGCTACATGTTCAGGTGTTACAACAGGTTTGTTAGCATCATGTGCTTCTTTCCATTGTTGAGACATTTCTCTAATTTTTTCTTTTAAATCAGCTTCTTTATCTCTAAGGTTTGAAGCATGCTCAAACTCTTGATTTCTGATAGCATCTTCTTTTTGTTTGATGATGCTTTTCAGCTCTTTTTCGATTTCTTTTCCTTCCGGAGGAAGAGAGCTGACATTCAGACGGACCTTTGAGCTGGCTTCATCAATGATATCGATAGCCTTGTCAGGAAGGAATCTGTCTGTAATATATTTGTCAGACAATGAAACCGCTGCAATTATTGCCTCATCAGATATTTTTAATCTGTGGTGTTCTTCGTATTTAGATTTTAAACCTCTGATAATTTCAATAGACTCATCTATAGTGGGTTCATCGATTAAAACAGGTTGGAATCTTCTTTCAAGAGCGGCGTCTTTTTCAACATATTTTCTGTATTCATCAAGTGTTGTTGCACCGATAACCTGTATTTCGCCTCTTGATAATGCGGGTTTCAAAATATTTGCCGCATCAATAGCGCCTTCTGCAGCACCTGCACCAATTAATGTGTGCATTTCATCAATTACGAGGATAACATTTCCTGCCTGTCTGATTTCGTCCATAATCTTTTTAAGACGTTCTTCAAACTCACCTCTGTATTTTGTACCAGCAACAAGGAGACCCATATCAAGCTGGATAATTTTCTTGCCTTCAAGAATATCCGGAACATCAGAGTTAACTATTCTGATTGCAAGACCTTCTGCAACAGCTGTTTTGCCTACACCCGGTTCACCGATTAAAACAGGGTTGTTTTTAGTTCTTCTTGCGAGAATTTGAATAACACGTTCAATTTCTTTTTCTCTGCCAACAACAGGGTCGAGTCTTTGCTCTTGTGCTGCTAATGTCAAATCCGTACCGAATTCATCTAATGACGGTGTTTTTGTTTTTCCGCCAGAAGCTGTACCAGCAGTAGCTGTTTGTGCTGCAGGTTTTGATTCGCCAAGCATTTTAATAATATTGCTTCTTAATTTATTTAAGTCTACCCCGAGGTTTTCGAGAACTCTTGCTGCAACACCTTCGCCTTCTCTGATTAAGCCAAGCAAAAGGTGCTCTGTGCCAATGTAATTATGCCCTAGCTGTCTTGCTTCATCCCATGACAATTCAAGGACTCTTTTGGCTCTTGGCGTAAAAGGTATTTCTACCGCAACAAAACCAGAACCTCTACCGATAATTTTTTCAACCTCAGCTCTTGCGTCTTTAAGGGTAATTCCCATTGATTTTAATGTTTTTGACGCAACGCCTGTACCTTCGCCGATTAAACCAAGCAGAACCTGCTCTGTGCCGACAAAGTTATGTCCTAATCTTCTCGCTTCTTCTTGTGCGAGCATGATTACTTTTATCGCTTTTTCTGTAAAACGTTCAAACATTACTAACTCCTGTCCATATTTTATAGGTAACCCTTTGTATTATTCAACGGGTTAAACCTGTTTGTCTTTATTTTACCTCACACATGGGCAAAGTTTCAACTTAAATTTATTGCTTCCAGCAGTTTTTTTGCCGGATAATAGCCGTAACCTTTTTCAATACTTGTTTTCAAGGCTTTTTTAGCTTCTTTTTTGTCATTGTTGTGAAGATGACACTTTGCAAGCAAGAAGTGCACTTCAGGGTCAACATAGCAGATATCTTTTGCTCTTTTAAGGAACAATTCGGCTAAATCAAAGTACTCATTATTTACAAAAACTCTGCCGATAAATTTATAGCTTTCCTGATTGTTTTGTGCAAGCAAATGTGCTCCGTTTACAATGTTTTCACAGTAATTTATCAGTCCTGCATTTAATAACGCATCGAGGTCAACTTCCAAAAAAGCCCTAATTTGAAAAAAAGTAGGTACATTAATCACATAAAGATTAATAAATTCGAGTAAAGATCGTCCCCACATAACAGGTGGCGAGTCTTCTTTAATATCATGCCATATTTTTTTTGCATTATCAAAATTGCCTTGCAACAGTTCACATCTGCCGTACTCATAGTATTGGTTTATGCTTTTGTAGATTAGTGATGCTGTTTTATAATCCTTTTCTTGCGCATAAATTTTTGCAAGATAATATTTTTCATAAGAGGTTTGTCCATTAGCAAGGATTTTTTTCAGGCTGTTATATTCTTTAGTGACATAAAATTTATTTAATAATTCTTTTCTATTCATCTTAATTTTTAGAAATTTTATTGGTTAAGCTGTCATATGTAGAACTTGAAAAATTGTTTTTTCGGTCTTTTATCAATTCGTGCAGCTCTTTTACAGATTTTTCTGTTACTTCTTTGCTGCTAATATTTGCATTTTTAATTTCTCTGTAGAGCTCTTCTCTGTATACCGTAACATTTTTAGGCGCATTGACACCTATTCTTACTGTATTTTGGTTAGAATCCAAAACAATAATTTCTATATCATCATTTAATATAATTTTTTCGCCGACTTTTCTGGCAAGAACCAACATTGCTATATCTCCTATCCCTGATTGCTTAATTGTTATGTTTTGGTTTACACAGTCTCTTCTTTAAAAAGAGAATATTTAACAGGATAATTTGAATTTGAAAGTATTATTTGCATACCCTGTTTGTTGGCCGCATTAATAATTATAGGCGCCAGCAAGTTTATTGTCGCTTTGCGCGGATTAGATGCCGGAATTGTTACTATATTAAGCGAAATGAGTGATTCAACTGAATTCAAGCTTATTTTTTCTGCTTTTTCTGTTGGTATTTCAAACTGATATTCTATATCGAAAAAAGCAGGTGATGTAACAGGAAATGCCAATGCAGGGTCTTCTACTGATTGCAGCCATTTAAATGCTGACTCTTCAGAATGCTCTACAAGTACATACTTTTTTAAGTTGTCATAACCAATAATAGGCTCTACAAAATCAAATACCAAATTTTCATCGATATTGATTTCTCCAAATTTAGTTGTGTTAATATTCATTTCCTCTACACCCGTGTCTGTTAAATTATTTTTAATTAATATGTTGGTGCCATTTGTGACATCATCATTGTTTGAATAAGCTCAGGAGACATTTTTTGTACACCATTTTGATTCATTAACAACATAGGAAGCATATTCATCCCGTTATTAGTTTGTGTGTTATTTCCAAGGAGCATATTCATTTCCATCATTTCAGGATTTGCATAGTTTGCATTCATTCCTGCCATAGGATTTATTCCCAATTTGGCAAGAGTTTTTACTGCTTGTGCTATTTCGTCATTAGTCGGCATTTCTGATTTTTTGTTAGGGCCGAGCTCTTCATTGATATTCTCTTTGATTCTGTCCAATTTCTTTTTGTTAACTTCTGATTGTACAGATTTGTCATAAAATTTATTGGATTTTATAAATTTATCGAGTTCGCTGTTTGTTTGACCGTATTTTGCGCAATCTTCAGGATTTTGCAAGCAAGCAATACCTCTTTGTGCATATTTAACCAAAGTAGGGTTACTATTTAACATCTCAACTTTTTCAAACGCTTCTGTAGCTTGCTCTGTTTTTCCAAGCTGCATGTAAGCAAGACCTTTATAGTAGTGTGCATAAATATTAGACGGGTTCTTTTTAATAATATCTTCTGACATTTGAACACAACCTGTATAATTTTGTGCCTTATATTTGCCAACAAGTGTTCTTATAACAGAATCTGGAACATTTTCTGCCATACAAGCTGTTTGTGCAGCCATCAATCCTAATATTGTCAATCCTAAAACAAGTTTTTTCAAATTCATACCTCTATATCCTTTGTTTCTAATCTTTTAATAATTTTTAAGTATAAGTCAATTAGTTAATTTAATTATATAATACTTTTTTAAAAAAAGCCTAATGTATTTAGCCTAATTACATTTTATAAATTTCATTTATTAATGCATCTTCAAATCTTTTAACATCAAGTGTTGATTTGTTGTGGTTTTGTACATAAATAGCAAAGCTATATTTTTTACCTGATTTTGTATCAATGTATCCGGCAATAGAGCTTATGGCACTTGCTGTACCTGTTTTTGCTCTCAGTTTAAGGCTGATATTGAGTAATCTGTCGGATAGAGTGCCTTCTATTGGTTTTGCCAAAAATGATTCAAACATATCAAAATCGTTTGCTTTATAAATCATATTTAAAGCTTCTGTTGTCCAATCTGCTGAAATTAAATCATTTCTTGAAATACCGCAAGCATCAACAACAATTGGTTTATCAGACTTTATTGATGCAAAATATTTGTTGAACATTTCTACTGCATCTTCTGTTGTACCCTGTGCTTTTGTGTAGCCTGCAGCTGCAGTTTTGAAAATTAATTCCGAATAAAGGTTATTGCTGTTTTTTAATGTATTTGCAATAAGCTCGCTTAACGGTCTGCTGGACACTTCGGCAACTTTTGTTAAGCCGGCAGGCATTGGAGCTGTTTTAACTGTTCCGTTTCTTTTCAACCCTGCAGAATTCATTGCAGATGTTAATTCATCTACAAAATACCTTTCAGGTGCATCTACGGGAAGAGTTAGCTTTACCGGATTTTTAACAGTGCCTTTTATATATGTTAAATCACCGTGTTCCCATGGTTTTCTTTCCGGTGATATTGAGTCAGCAGAGCCATTTTTTAACATGTTAACAATCACCATATTATAACGGCTTTTGTTTTTGATAGAAGGCATCATCGCATTTTTTGCAGGTTCTATACTTATATCAATTTTATTTTCGTTAACAGTAAAAGGTGAATATTTTGGTAAAAGTGCATTTGTATCATCATCCCACATCCAGCCAATGCCCCATTGTTTGTTATCAATGACAGTAGGGTCAAGCACTATATCGTTAATAGGTTTTTTGTAGTGTTCTTTAACTTTTTGCATAAGTATTTTAAGTTGGCCGGTAGTTAAAGAAGGATCTGCCGAGAGTTTTATATATAAGTTGCTTTTTGAATCAACATAGGCAGCTGTGTTAAAGACAAAGTCTTCTCCAAGTTGAGCATAAGCGCTTCTCATTGTGAATATTTTTTGCACGGAAGCCGGGTTCATCATTTTGTGTTCATTATATTCATATACAACATGACCTGTTTTTGCGTCTTTGACAGAAACTGCAACAGTAGCATTGTTGTTAATATCTGATTTTTTTATTATCGAATCCAAATTAGCCGCAAATGATGAATTTGCGCATATAAAAAGCATCGCAATTACTGCAATAAATTGTATTTTGTATTTAAGTTTATGCATTTATCTTTATCTCCTTTATGTTAAATGTTTCGAAATCTTCATCTCTTCTGTCGGCAAGCAAAGGGAAGTTTTGTCTCAGGTTTGAAACCTCATCAAGGTTAATTGTATATTCAAAACAAGCTTCCTGTGCTTCAAGCCCTGCTACAATGTCTCCCCAGGGATTAATTATCATAGAGTGCCCCAGATTATTTTCATTGCCGCATATTTTTCCGGTCTGGTCTGCAACTATCATAAAACATTGGTTTTCAATAGCTCTTGCTCTGTGCATTATTTCCCAGTGTTCGGGCTTTTTATCAGACCAGGCTGCTACATTAATTATTACCTGCGCACCTTCTTTGGAGTATTTTCTGTATATCTCGGGGAATCTTATGTCGTAACAAATAGACAGCCCTATTTTTGTAAAACCTAAATCGAGGATTTTTAACTCGTCTCCTGTTGAGATGTATTTATTTTCTTCAGACCCCTTGTGGGAAAAAAGATGCATTTTGTCGTAAGTCGTGACTAATTGCCCCTTTGCTGATATTACAGGGCATGTGTTTTTGTAAGTGTTATTCTTGAATTTTTGTATAAAAGACCCACCCACAACTGTTGCATTAAAACTCATTGCGATGTTTTTTAAAAAATCTATAGTTATACTGTTATCAATATATTCAGCTTCTTTTGGGAAGCAAGAACAATACCACCCGACAGAAAAAACTTCCGGCAATACAATAATGTCGAATTTTTTGCCTTTATAAGGTGCTAAAAGAGCATCGACGTTATTTAAGGTTGCGTTTTTATTTCCTATAATAGCGCTGTTTTGAACAACGAGTACTTTTAAATCCATTTCTTAATTATATTACAAATGCTCAGTTCAGGCAGAAGTTTATACTAACTTGCAAATTAGCCTTGAATCCGCCTCTTCTTTGTTAAGAATTTTTACATTTGCTATGGTGTTATGCAAGGAGGTGTCTGTGGAATCTATGTACACATTTAAATAATTTTTTGTTACCCCTTTGAGCAAGCCTGTTTTTTTATCGGGGCGCTTTTCTATTAAAACCTGTGCTGTTGTTCCTATATTTTGTTCAATAAATGATGAGTATTTGTCTTTAGCCACTCTTTGAAGAAGCGCTGCTCTTCTTTGTTTTTCAGCGGAAGAAACGTGATTCGGCAGGTTTGCTGCTTTAGTGTTGCTTCTTAAAGAGTATGGAAATACGTGTATATTGGAGAGTTTTGAGCTTTTGGCATTATTAAGTGTAGTTTCAAAATCGTCCTCTGTCTCGCCTGGAAATCCTACAATTATGTCACTGCCAATAAAAGGAAGTGAAAATATGTTATTGATTTTTTCCATTAGAATAAGACAATCTTTCGCTGTATAATGCCTATTCATTGATTTTAATGTACTATCGGTCAATGATTGTAATGACAGATGAAAATGCTGGCAAAACTTGTCAGATTTGCTCAAGAATTGCATCAGCTCGTCATTAAGTTCCAGAGGATTTAAAGAACCGAGTCTGTATCTTAGGATTTCTGTATTTTCAATTTCGCAAAGCAGGTGATACAGCTGTTTTGATGGGCTGAAATCTTCTCCCCATTGGCCAATATGAATACCTGTTAACACGACTTCTTTTATTCCGATTTGAGAATAAATATTTATTTGTTCAATTATATTTTTTATGTCGTTACTTCTGCTTTTGCCTCTTGCCAGGGGAATTGTGCAATAACTGCAATAATTGTTGCATCCGTCTTGAATTTTTAAATATCCTCTGGTTTTTGAATAATTGTGTATAGTCTGGTTATTGAAGTCATTTACTTCAAAAATATCAGTAACTTCGCTTTTGCAAACATTAAGACTTTCAATGATATTAAATTTATCGTTATTTCCCAAAACTATGTCAACATAAGGCAATTTTAAAAGCTCTGAGGCATGCAGCTGTGCGCTGCAGCCTGTCAAAACAGTTATTACAGAAGGATTTATGTTTTTTGCATGCCTTACTGTTCGAAGCGCTTCATTGTCTGCATTTTCTGTAACAGAGCATGAGTTTAATATGAAGATATCGGCCTTTTTCGGGTCAGTTGCCTGTACATAACCGTTATTGTCCAGCTTCTCTTTTATAACTGCTGACTCCAGCTGATTTGATTTGCACCCGTGAGTTTTTATAATGTATGACTTCATAATAAATATTACTTAACATAAAGTAAGGATATAAACAAAAAATTATTTCTGTTGTATAATTTTTGTATAGGATTAAATGGCATGTCTATTTCTAAAATAAATAACAATATTTATTTTTCTAAATCTCAAAACCATTCACCTTCAAAGAGTTTGAGAAGTTTTCAGGGCAAGCCGTTTTCAGAATCGCAGGATGACTCTCAAGTTGTTACTAAACTTTCTGATGAAGATTTAAAAATATTGGCATCAGTAGGACCTAATAACAGACTGCAAAAAGTTTCTCAAAAGACTGTTAATACAATGCTTTGCACCATTCCGGTAATTGATTCTGTTGCAACAGGTCTTGTAAAAAAAGGTCAGTTATCTTCTAAACTCTCCAGTACTGCTAAAACTGCAGGTAAATGGGGTGCTGTTTTTGCTGTTGCTGCATCTTTAAATGCTGTAAAACGATTTGTTAACTCCAAATCTGATACATTGGATAAATTTAATAAAGAGCATGCTTTTGCATCTACAATGATTGATTTTGCAGTGTTATATACTGCTTTCAATGCTATTACTAATGCAGGTAAAAATCTTTTTGAATATACAAAAAACAGTTTCTCCACTATTGGTAAAACACTTAAAAATTCTGTTTTGAAACCGTCTAAAGAGTTTTTGAATAATTCTATTATCAACAAAAAAATTGTTAAACCGGCAGAAAACTATGTTGCTAAAAAACCTTATCTCGCAGGTGCTAACAAAATCACAGCAGCGCTTCTTGTTCCTACAATGGCAATAGCTGTTTTGATGAGATACAACAAAGAGTATAAAAATAGAAACGAAAATGTGCAAAATAATTATAATTTCTTGAAAGCCGTAAATAGCTTTTTACCTGAAAAAGAGTAGTTTTGAGTTTAATTTTTAAAGATATACTTGACCATGCCTGTTGTTGATGTTATTTTAATAAAGTAGCCACGGGCCTGTGGCACTCTGCCGAGGAAGACGATTAAATATCGTCTGACGAGAGGAAGGTAGCGCAGCTGCCGTAACAGGCTAGTGGAACAAAAGACGTCACGGGCCTGTGGCGCAGCGGTAGCGCAGGGGACTCATAATCCCTTGGTCGTGGGTTCGAATCCCTCCGGGCCCACCATTAGAAAAATTAGCACTTTCAAGCATGGGTTTGAAGGTGTTTTTTATTGCTATTGTTAGGTTTTCACCGTCGTAAAAAAAGTTCGAGCAAATCAATTTTAGGTATCTGCGTTTATTCTCTTTATTTTGCTGAAAATACCATTTATAGGCGTTTTTCGAGAGTTCGAGCAAATCATTTGCTTTTTGTATAAAAAACTTATCTCCGTCTAAAATATTTTTCAAATAGATTTCTTTTTCTTCTACTTGGGCATGCCAGTTTGTATATTTTTCACTATAAAACTCTTCGGTTATCTTTCCATCCAATTTATCTATATACAAATTATTCAACCGTGTTTTTAAAGTTAAAACCTCTTTTTGGATATTTTCTATTGTTGTGTTCTCATAATCATTTTTTAGCTTATATTTTTCTTTTATTTTTTCTATTACTGTATTTATTTGCTCAGGTGTTAATTCTATTTGTTTGATTATGTTCTCGACAAACTCATCTACATATTCTGATTTTAATGCTTTACACTGTTTCCCGCACGGGCATTTGTGGGTACATCTGTAATAAATATATTCGCCGGAATTATTTGCTCCTGTTTTCTTATCTCCGGACAATATCTGACCTGTGAATGAGCATTTTATAAGACCTTTATATAAGAAGTCATGGTATTTGAACAAGTTATAAATAAAGCACAATTATTTATAACAACTTGGTTCTTATTATAAATTGGACGACTTAACTTATAACAAAGGAGAAAAGGCTTGTAGACAGACAATTAGAATTGAAATAGAATAATCCTAGGGTAAGACCACACTCCCTCCGGCACACTCGATTACGGAGAAATCGGCTGGAAAGGGGGTGAGAATATGAGAATAAGGCAAATAATAAAAGCCGCAATCATAGCGGTGATTGCAGCTCTTAAAATTGTTCTTTTATTCTTATAGGGTCGAAGTCAAGTCCTAAGGAATCGCACTTCTTTAGGGCTTGCCCCTACATGAATATTATTTACCCCAATCCCTTGTTTGTCAAGCCTTATAAATTGAAAGGAGGAAACCATGAACGAAGAAATGAAAAAAGCACTAACGGACGTATCACTCAAATATGGAGAAGACGGAGCAAAACTTGCTGTTGAGTTTGCATTTGAGCTCATCAATGTTGCAGCAAAAACATCCGAAAACAAAATTGATGATATCTTTGTTCCTACATTGAACACACTCAAACCCGTTGCACTGGCTTTGTGCGATGAAATCTACAAGGGTGAATAAAATGTTTGACATTCCAAAGGCTGTTGAAGCAATTTCAAACACAGTTAAAAGCTGCTTTGACTTTGCCTCCACAGCCAAAGAACACCAGTCCGAAACGGAAATCATCAAAGAAAAGCGGAACTTGAAAAAAGCAGTGGACAAGGCAGAACAGGCGTTTAAGATTGTCTTTAGAAACTTTGAATGCCTTCCGGAAAAAGAACAGGAACGATTCAAAAACCTATATGATGATTTCTTGGAATATAACTAAGTCTACTCTCTCTTAATACTTGATGCAGTAAACCAGCTACGAAATGTAGCGGGCTTTTTGTTAACTGTATCTTAGCGAAATACAAGCTTGTATATTAGGACTTGTTTCAATTGACTCATTAGATTTTATATATCCGCAATCAACAGTACAATCTGTTGTTAAATCCAATAAAAAAGCTTCTTTCAATGCCTTTATTGCATCTTCTGTTATTTTATTCAGCTGAGCATTTCTATTGCATTGTAAAATAAATTCATTCTCTTTATCGTCCCAATATAGTTGAATATTTGAAGAATATTTGTTTGTCAGTTCTTGAGCTATAGCTTCAATTTGTTTTAAATTGAAATTATTCGATTCAATCATTTTTTCACCTCCTTTCATAGGGTAACTTTATAATATCATTGTTATTGTTTATAGGTGTATATTATTAATAAAAATTAATTTTATTCCTGCTCAACATTATGCAGCTAAATATAACCTAATTTCTTCAAATAAAATATTATTCGTTGGATTTAATATTGCGGCATAAACTTTATCAGCCAAAATTTCGAGCCGTGCACCTTTAAGTCCACCATTAATAAAAGACGGCTATAAGTCGTCTTTTTTATTTTGCATAAATGTAATAGGTCTTTTTTTTTAATCAATATAATAACTTCTATAAATTAAATAAATAGAGGTTATTAATGAAGCAATTGATAATATTTCTTGTGGTCTTTTTATTTGCTTCAACAGGCAAATGTTTTGCAGCACATCAATATCTGGAGAAAGAATACCAGAATGTATGGTGCAAGGCTCATAATGGAGCTACAGAATATATTCTGAATGACAAAACAAGAATAGACTGCCTTACAAAAGAACATGCAATAGAGTTTGATTTTGCTCAAAAATGGGCTGAATCAATAGGCCAGGCTCTTTATTACAGCCTTTGTACAAATAAAACAGCAGGTGTTGTTTTAATAATGGAAAATCCTCAAAAAGATGTAAAATACCTGACAAGATTACAAGAAGTAGCTAAAAAATATAACATAAAAGTTTGGACGATGACTCCTCAAGATATGCACAATGAGCGCAATTGCAGCAATGTGCAATAAACATATTATTTATAATTGTTACAGAATCTTTACAAAACATGAAGAAATTAAGCAATTATTGAATGTAGAATGTTTTTATTTATATACGAGGAATTAATTAAAACACGAGAGGAATCCAAACAATGGGTTATGCAATTTTCACAGCAAGAAAATTGATGTTGACCAACCGCGTTAACCAGCTATCGATGCGGATACTGCAGTTGAGTCAGCAACAACAGACATTGGCCGACAATGCCGCTCGAATGGAAAGAGCAATGGCAGCGACGAGGAACCTCTTTAGCACTATCGGCAACGCATTCCAAATGGGAATGACAATGCAGCAAAACATCTTAAGTCAACAATTATCACAAAGTATTCAAAATAATGGAGGCAAAACAGATTCTCCGGAAACAAAAGCACTTTATACACAAATGCTCGGTATGTATATGAACGGCGGCGGCAACTTTATGTCAACCGGCCCAGGCATGCTGTTGAGCTCAATGAACCAGATGATGGAAACAGTCAACGAAAACAAGATGAGACAAGTAAAAGATATGGAAACTCAAATAGAGCTTCAAAGAAAATCTTTAGAAACACAGTTGAACGCAGCTCAAAAAGAATTGGAAAAAGTCGAACAACAAGAAGACAAAGAAATCGAACGTTCAGCTCCGAAATTCGCTTAATAAAAATCACAAATACACCAATAATAAAGCCAAATTCAATAAAGAATTTGGCTTTTTACTTTAAATTTTTATTTAAAATACCTTTTGTCTTTGAGTTCATCTGGCAAAAACTGCTGTTTGTATTCAGGATTGTCATGGGTATAAACATAACCTTTACCAAACCCGTATTTTTTTGCATCCTTATAATGTGCATCTCTCAAATGCATGGGCGGAGGATAGTCAAGCCCGCCGGCAATATCGTCAAGCGCCTCATCTATTGCACAGATAGCAGCATTGGATTTTGGAGCATCACAAATATACTCAACAGCCAGAGCCAAAGGTATTCTACCCTCGGGAAGGCCAAGCAGCTCAACTGATTTGTGCGCATTTACTGCAATATTAAAAGCATTAGGGTCAGCATCGCCAACATCTTCCGCTGCACAAACTATCATTCTTCTTGCAATAAAACGAGGGTCCTCGCCTGCAGCTATCATCTTGGCAAGCCAGTATATAGCAGCATTTTTATCACTTCCACGCATGCTTTTTTGAAAAGCAGATGCCATATCATAATGTTCCTGACGGGAGTATTTTATTCTTTTTTCTTGAGCAAGACTCTCAAGTATCTCAAGAGAGAGACATCTTGTGTTATCTTTAAAATCAGCAGCAAAGTATGAATTTTCCACAAGGTTTAAAGCAAGCCTGGCATCGCCTGTTGCATATTTCACAATAAAATCAATGACTTGTTGCTTTAAGACAATAGGGCCATGCTTATCTGAAAGATATTTAAACCCTTTTTCGACAATCGAGTACAAATTGTCATCATCAATAGGTTGAAGCATAAGCACCTGCACCCTTGATATAAGAGCCGGCACAACCTGAAATGATGGGTTTTCCGTCGTTGAACCAATAAGATAGAAAGTACCGTTTTCTAAATACGGCAACAGTGCATCCTGCTGTGTTTTAGAGTATCTGTGTATCTCATCTATAAAAAGAATTGTTTTTTTATTGTAGCGCAGATTTTCTTTGGCTTTTTCAACACAATCTTTTATATCTTTGATACCTGAATTAACAGCACTGAGCTCAATAAATTCACTGTTCGTGTTGGAGGCAATTAAACGAGCAAGAGTCGTTTTTCCGCAGCCGGGCGGCCCCCAGAATATACAGGAAAACAACCTGCCAGAGCGCAACAGGTTGATAAAAGCTGTATTTTCACCCACAACCTGATTTTGGCCAAGATACTCATCAAGTGTCTTTGGTCTTAAAGTTTCTGCAAGCGGAACTTGTTTATTAGAATTTTCAAGTGAGTCAAATAAATTCATAAAAACATGATAAATGGCTTGATTATTAAAGTCAAAAGATGACTAAACTTAAAATTCAGTTATAATTATAACTATGAAAAAGATTTTTGGTCGGATATTTATACTCTTTTTTATAGGTCTTTTCACAACAGGTGGAGGCTACAAAGGCTCATTGCCCGATATCAGCACTCAATTTGAATATCTTCAAACTACACCCAAAGCAACAAAGCCTATTTTTAAAACATTAGACGAATTTGAAAACGTCCCACAGTATAAAAAAGTCCCCAGAGAAAACCCGTCTTATATTGACATCATTTTAAAAAAAGATAAAACATCGCCATACATAAATGACTTAAACGATGTAATTTTAATCCTCGAAAAAATGCAAAAATGCATACAAAACCACGGCAGTGTACAAAAATTTAATGCAATAGCCAGCTCAATAATAGACCATGCCGACTATATGGCAGAAAAATACGAAAACCGTCCAGAAAAATATTATATCTCTTTTGTAAAACTCCAAAGTATTGCAGCTCAGGCGAGAGCAGTCGCAACTTTACAATGTGAATCTCAAGTTTATATAAAATATTTGACTTATCAGGGAGAAGGTCAAATATACAGTAAAGAAAGCATTGAAAGACAAATTTTACTTTTTGAAGAAGAACTTGAAAAAACTATTAGAATTTTAAAAGATTCAACATAGCCAAAAATTTTATTTATCTGTCTAATGCTAAGCACTATAAAACATTTTATTTTTATAGTACTCAAGCAATACAAAAAAGGACAGAGGTTATTATGCATAAAGTTTATTATGTAAAATTTTTGGCATTTTTAATGTTAGCAGCAACAGTATGCCCTGCGCATGCATACAAGGTAAAAACATTTGAGCCGCTCAGAGTTAACCCTCTTGCAGTACCATACAGTGCTTATCAGCAGCCCGGTGCAAATGAAAGCTATCCAAAGATTACACAACTTGAGTTTACTCTTTTCAAAAAAACATATGAAAGAGAAAATATCTATAACAGGCTTACACGATTGGAAAATAAACTGTTTAGAAGAAACTTTAATAATATGCCTCTTGCAAGCAGGGTAGACAATATATTGGCAAATATTGACCCTGGCATTATCTACAATATTTCCTCAAGAGAACTTGCAAAACTTGAAAGCAAAATACTCGGACGTACATATATGAACGATGATACAGAATCCAGAATAACCAGACTGGAGAAAGAAATGCTTGGAGCAATGCAAGGCGGTAATTTAACAGAAAGATTTAATACAATCAAAACAGCCTCAAAACACTATAACTCTTATCCGGAACTTGCTCAAAGCCAGAGTGTGTATCCCATGCCTGCAACATACGGAATGAATAACAATTGGAGCGGAACAAGAGTAAACAGAGGCGTAGGCGGTCTTTTGCAAAACGTACTGGGTGCAATATTTGGAGATTTTAGTACAACAGGAACAATGACAGGGTTTACCCCGCCGATTTATGACCCATACAATCCATACGGAGCGTTTACAAACCCCGGTATGGGACAACAGAATTATTACATGGGAAATCATGGCGGCTACATAGATAACCGAAACATAGGTTCAGGCTCAAGTGTAAGGATTTTAGACTAAAGTACAAAAATTTGTTATAATACAGTCTCGCGGTATTAAAAGGAGAATATTATGGCAAAAGATTGCAGCTTTGATGTGGTTTCAGAGTTCGATAAACAAGAACTTGTTAACGCTGTTGACCAGACAAAAAGAGAGTTAACATCAAGATTTGATTTAAAAAACACAAACTCTGATATTGAGCTTGAAGGAGATAAAGCAATAACGATCACCACTGCGGATGATATGAAACTTCGCAACATTCTCGATATTTTGCAAACAAAACTTGTCAAAAGAAACCTCAATATAAAAATCTTAGACCCTCAGCCAATAGAAAATGCTCTTGGCGGAAATGTGAGACAGGTTTTTAATCTTAAAAAAGGTTTGACAACTGAACTCGCTAAACAAATAGTTGCTGATATCAAAGCATCAAAACTCAAAGTTCAGGCCTCTATTCAAGGTGAACAGGTGAGAGTATCAGGAAAAAGCAAAGATGATTTGCAAGATGTTATTCGTCTTTTAAAAGAAAAAGAAGACGCATATAATATCCCTTTGCAATTCCAAAATTACAGATAAAAAATGTTAATTTATGTTGCATTATTGTCATGCACTAGCAATAAAAAATCTGTTCTGACTTGATATTATTGTTAGTGAATTCTTGTAAAAAACAATATTAAAATTAGTTAAATTTTGTTTTCAAAGTCTTGCTAATCTTACTATCTTATGCGAAATTACATAAGGGCAGGAAATAATGATAATAAACCATAAACCGAATCTATTATACGACAACCGAATGGTTCACAAGCACAAGAAACTTGTGAAAGATGAACAGTCGTCAAATAATTATAATGCAATGCCTTTATCGAGAGAGTCAAGTGAGATTTCCTTTAAAGGCATTTCTTTTGGAAATATCAAAAAAGCTTTTAGTTTTTACAATAAAAAACAATACAACCTCGAAAACAATATAAGTTTCCTAAAAAAATATATCGGTAAAGCTCCTGAAGTACTGAACAACGATTCTTCTAAATGGGAGCAAATGAAAAACTCAATAAGAAGAAGCGCTGACGGGAAAGTTACGATATACGAAAAAAACTGGACACAACTTTTGATGGAAGGAATTGTATATCCTGTTACTGATCTGCCTTTCCATATTGCAAAAGCTGTTAGAAATTCAATCAAAGGCAAAAATACCCAATCTGTTCAAGACAAGGCAGCTAAAAGCAAAAGCTTTATTCAAAATAAATTTAATACACTTAATAACGATGATATAGTTAACTCATTCAACGGCTATATGGAATCTGCAGAAAAATTCAAATATGATTCCGAAAAGGTACGTTCCGCAGGTCTTTTTTCAAGAGCAATGAAGATGTTTGACCCCAAATCAGGCAACTACAATGCGGTACATGAAAGAGCTTTGACAAGGATTGTTACTGGTTTTATTCCTGCATTTTTCCTTGCAAATGATGCATACAACCTGTCTAGAATATGTGATGACGATGCCAAAGCTGCTGAAAAAGAAAAGAAACTCCGTTTTAACCAGGAAACAAAACGTGTACTGTCAAATGCTTATTTACAACTAATCACTCTTGGTGCACTTTCTAAATATATCAACAGAAGCAAAGGCACATTCATCGGTGTTACTGCAGCAAGCGTATTGTTAACAGAATCTTTCTCAAGACTATCAAACGGCAAAAAACTCTGGTTTATCAACAAAGAAGAAGCATTAAAAATGAATGCCAGAGAAAATGCGAGCAAAACAGTTGAACAACAAAACAAACCTGTAGAAAAAGAAGAAACCAAAAATCAATCAAAACCCGGATTTAAAGGTTCAAAAGTGTTTAACGGATTCGGCATTATGTCAGATATGCCGATGACACAAATGAATAATGTTGCAATGTCAGGTTTATCAGACAAAGCACAAGGCCTTAAAGAAGTAGAAACATCAAAACCTCTGTTAACACTTCCAACAATTGCCAAATGGTTTGTTGGTACAGTAGCACTTGGTTTTGCGCTAAAACATGCTAAAGGCGTTAAACTCAAAAACGGAGCAAAAATTGCAGACTACTTTGATGTAATTTCTAAAAAATACGACAGTTTTTATAACAAATTGACTCAAAAAGATTACAAAATTAAAAAAGAAGACTTTAAGAAAATAACTGAAAAACTTGAAAATTATGACAAAGTAATCGCAGAAAAAATTAAACAGGTCACTTTAAATTACCAAAAAACAGAAAAAGTAAAATCCGTAGCAATTGATTTTGCTAAAGAATTGAGAGCAGGCAAACATGACAGCCTTGCTGAAATTATGGAACACATTGGTAATGTTAGATTAGACAAGTCATTCGATGCAATTCCAAAAAGAAAAGCTGCAAAAGCATTCTTTAAACAAAGAGATAACAAGCTTATTACACAAAACATAAAAGAATTTTTGAGTCTGATGGAAAACAAAGGATTCAAAAATGAAGCTGCCCAAATACGTGAACTTATACTTGATAAAAACGGCAATGTTTTAACTGAAAACTATACAAAAACACAAAAACTTATTAAAAAGATAGCAAAAGACTTCTCTTCTACATTTGAAAACAGATTCAAAATAGATGCTGACGAAGAAAACTACAAACTGTTCAAAGAAGTAATTGCACAACTCAAACAAAAAGACTCTAATCTTGCACAAAAATACGATAATCTTGTTGAAAATGCAGTTAATGCAGAGGAATTATCTTTTGGCAAAAAGAATACACCTATGATACGAGAAGTTGCAGACTTTATAACAGAACCGTTTAAATTTATCTGGGGAACAATAACACTTCCTTACAAACATATTGCTAAACCGTTCTCAAAAATTATTAAGCCTGATAACAAACTACCAGAATGGGATAAAGAAATCAAAACTGTATCAAATGCAATAAGCAGAATCACTCACAAATCAAAATTAGCCAATACATCAAAGATGGATTTGGATTCAGCCGAGTTTGCAAAATATATGAACAAGCAAATTCACAAAGCGTTTAACACATCCACAATGTCCAGCCTTTCAAACTCTGATTTGTCAGCTCTGGCAAAAAATACATCAACAGCTGCAACAGCTTGGTTCTTGATGTCTGATAACCATAACATGGTAATGCAAAAAACTAACGGTGAAGACAAACAAGGCGCTGTATTAAAAGCTAAAGAAAGAGCAATACAAGAAACGTCTAGAACATTCTACAATGTAATGTTTATAAATCTGTTCAACAACACGTTCAGAAGCTTGTACAACAGCAGCTTATTCGGTGCACAGACCGTCAATACAGCATCTACACTTGTTGGTGAGTACGTAAACAGAAAAGCTATTGGTATGCCAGTAAAAGCATCTTCCAGAGATGAGATTTTAAATCAAGAATATGAAAATCTCCACAGCAAAGGCATAAAAGGTGACGTTTACAGATTTATGTCCAGATTGACAGGTAAAAAAGTTCTTTCTCAAAGAGAAACAAAAAAACCGGCTAAAGAACAAGCTGTACAAAAATAGTATAAAAAAAGAGAGTAATGAAAATTCATTACTCTTTTTTTTAGCTTTTTATTAATTATAAATGTTTTTCAATATTAGTGATAATACTTGTTTTTGGCATTAAACCAACAAGTCTCTCAACAGGTTTACCTTCTTTAAAAATTAAAAGAGTAGGCAAACCGCTTACAGAATATTCCTTAGCTGTTTTCAAGTTCTCATCAGTGTTAAGTTTAACAATTTTAATTTTACCTTCAAAATCTTGAGCAATTTCATCAAGTACAGGGCCTAATTTTCTGCAAGGTCCGCACCAAGGTGCCCAAAAATCAACAATAGTAAGTTCTGACGAGTTAACAACTTCTGCCTCAAAATTGCCGTCGTTAATATCCAATGCGTTTGACATGAAAGTCTCCTCCTTAGTTACATTCCATAATGTATACCTGAATTGTAGCAAAAAGTCAATTAATAGGCCAGATAAAGATATTTAAAAAAAATTATTGACTCTGAATCTTCATTTGCTATTATAAAGTAACGGATAACCGTTTGACAATTAAAAAACATTTGCCACGTTAGCTCAGTTGGTAGAGCAAGGGACTGAAAATCCCTGTGTCCTTGGTTCGATTCCGAGACGTGGCACCACTTTTAAAAGACTCCTTATGGAGTCTTTTTTATTATAAAATTTATGTTAAAATAAACCAGTATAAGTATTAATTTACAAGAAAAACAAATGAAAAATGAAATTTCAACCATACGTTTAATTTATCCCCAGTGGCAAGGTGGAGATGTATCTTCACTTCTCCCAGATTTTTCAGAAGAAGAGTCTTCTACAGGATATTACATTGGTGCATACCTGCTAAACTTTCTTGCACCAAAAACTAATCAAAAGATACTAAAAGTACCTGTTGTAGAAGAATATGAAAAAAGAAAAATTCAAGACGGAATAACAGATAGAGATGTTATATTAAAACAAACAAATGCTGCTATTCAAATTTTAAAACAAGAACAACCTGATAAAATAGTAACCCTTGGTGGAGAATGTTCAGTCAGTGTAGTTCCTTTTTCATATCTGGCACATGTAGTAAGACAATCAGTTTGACAGAGATGGTAAGTTTGATAATTTTTAGCAAAGTCCCCTCGTTGTAGGGCTTTTGACGGTCGGAAGCAGGTTGATTTAAAAAATATCAAACTAATCTTTCTTGCACTTTATCTGCATTTTAACTGCTCGCACTTTCACTTTATTTTCAATAGTTTTCAGCAGTTTGATAGTTTACGGTTAGTTTGATATTTTACGGCGATGTGAAAATAAAAAAATCATTTTTCGTTATCAATAAAAAACGCATTTAAGAAATCTGCGTTATCTCTTAAATTTTTAATCACAGGTGTGAGGTTATAACATTCTTCTATTTCAGGTTGATTGCTAACGAAATAATCGACTATAACAGCAATATTATAAATACTCTCTGCCCATTTGCTAATTTTCTTAAATTCTTTTTCTGTAATATTGTATCCTGCTTCTTCCATAATTCCTTCCTAATATCAGGAAACACAATAATGAAAGAAGCCAAGAAAGCCAAAAAGCAGGAAAGATTTTACAAAAGAACACATTTCCTATTTGTTATTTTTATATTCATTTAAGAATTCAGCAGTTAAAATACTTGTTGGCAGAGCAAATAGCATTATTCCGATTAAAACTATAATACCTGATAAAATTTTACCAAAAGGTGTTATTGGATAAACATCGCCATACCCTACAGTCGTAAATGTTACTAAAGACCACCAAAAGGTATCTAAAATATTATGAAATGCATCAGGTTGAGCATCAGCTTCTGCATAAAACATCAAAAATGAGCTTATAAACATTAGCAATAAAAGAACACCAAATATACTGATTAATTCATATTTTTTCTTTGCTATGACTTTGCCAATCATTTGTAATGCATCAAAATATCGAGCCAACTTGAACATTCGCATTATTCTTAATAGTCTAAAAGTCCTTAATATTCTTAAATCTAAAATCTTTAATGGCAAATAGAATGGTAAAATTGCAAGTAAATCAATCACCATTAATGGTTTTAGGGCATCTTTTAATTTTTCTAGTGATATTAAACGAAGGATATATTCAACACTAAAAATAATAACAGAAACTAATTCTACTTTATTAAATAAAGTTTTGTATTGTAAATATATTGTTTTATCGGTTTCAAATCCAAGACAAATAATATTAACAATGATGATTATTACTAAAAATATTTCGCAAACTTTATTATCTAAAAAATTACTAATCTGTTTTTTCATACCAATATTCCTATAAATTGTCTATAAAATTCTTTGCTCCAATAAAATCTAAACATTGCTGTTCATAGGCTTTATTCAGAATATCATCAGGGAGCAAATGGTCAAATTTCTTTTTATATTTAAAAGGTCTATCAATTAAGTTAATTATAGAATCTTTATCAAGTTTTGAAAAATCAATTGATTTTAAGGTATTTATTAACTCCAATTTTCCATTTGCAGAATAGAATCCTATTCCGGCATCTTCAATATCTACACCACAATATTTAAGTAGTAAACCAATCGTTGTCTGTATTCGAGTACCTTCTAATACTGTTAAAATATTGCTATCTTCAGTTTTTATATATGTTTTATAATTTTCAAATCCTTCTTCTAAGATTGGAGTGGAGGTCGTAGCTAAATATTTTGGAACAAAATTGGTTTCATATATCTCCAACATTTTTTGATGAATTACTCTATGTATATTTTGAGTACCCCCATTAAATTTGATAGGTTTCTTTCCATATGCTTTTTTTACAATAATAGTTTGAATTTTATTTTTAAATTCAACAATTTCCCATCGCTTACCTGCCAATAGAAAATGACTTCCCTCTTTCAAGAATAATAAATTCCCTCCGGATATTTGTCCTATCTCTTTACCGTTACAAACAACTTTCCAATCTTTTGGAGTCATAAATGCAGCATAAAATTCGTAATTTTCAACAATTCTCTCTCCCAGTTTACTTAATGTTATTATTCCACCGGGCATTTGATAAATAATTTCATCTGAGTTGAGTTTTTGCAATATAGCGATATAATCCTCTTTTGAAAAATAATGATTAAACGATATATCTGCAATATTATGATATATTTTAGAAGCATCAGCTCCACCAGTTTGTCCTAGGTATGATAAAATTTGATGAACAAAAGTTGAATAATCAAAAGTATCTGTTTCAAGTGGTTCACTAAATCCTTTTAACATCAACTCTACAATAGCAATACTTTGGACTAATTGAACTCTTAACTTATCCTGCCAAGTAGCTTTATCATCAATAGCATTTTCTTCAATATAAAATCTAAATTCTTTTCTTGCATTTTCTTTTCTGCCGCAACGACCAAGTCGCTGTACCATAGAAGCAACAGAGAATGGTGGAGCTAAAAATATTACTCTGTCAATATTTCCAATATCAATTCCTAACTCTAATGTATTTGTGCAAAATACAGAAATATTTGATTCTTTTTTTAATAAGTCCTCGCATTGTTCTCTGATATTTTTAGCCAGAGATCCATGATGGATATAAAAATTGTTCGGATATTTGTTTTCAGATGCAATATTTTGCATTGAATCACAGTATTCTTCCAGTGTCATTTTTGCATTAGCAAATATCAAATTTTTTTCTTGTTTAATGACCTTAAATAAATCCTGTTTCAATTCAGAAAATTCATCTTTATCCACACCAACAACTGGAGGTGTACTTTCATAACATTTTATTAGACCAACAGTATCTTTTGATTTATCATTATCTTCAATTATTTTCACAGAAGTAGGATTATTTGGATTTAACCATTTTGCAATATCCAAAAGATTACTTATTGTTGCTGATAACGCAATTTTATAAGGATGTATTTCAACTGTATGTTCTAATCGGTTAATTAAACTTTTTAATTGAGAACCTCTTTCATTACCGATAAAACTGTGTATTTCATCAATTACTATATATTCTAAATTTTTAAATAATGGTCCTAAGAATTCGGTTTTATTTAAAAATAAAGATTCTATCGATTCAGGAGTTATAAGCAATATCCCTGCCGGATTTTTAATTAACGTAGCCTTTTTAGATTGATTTGCATCACCGTGCCATTTTGTAATAGGGAAATCAATATGCTTACATAAAGCTTCAATTCTTGAAAATTGATCGTTAATTAAAGCTTTTAATGGTGAAATATATAATATCTTTACCGAATCTTTTCCCTCATCAGCAATTTGTGAAATAATCGGAAGAAATGCCGCCTCCGTCTTTCCGCTTGCTGTTGGTGCGGATATTATCATATCACTAGGAGTTTTAACCATATGAACAATAGCTTCATCCTGAATTGGTCTAAAATTTTCCCATTTCATTTCATGAATAACTTTTTGTATTTTTTTATTTAATAAATAGAAAGGCTCCATTATTCTCCTAATGTTAGTGATACCAATTCATCATCAACTGGTTCTTTATCTTCTTGAATTTGCACACCTGATAAATAATTAGAAATATTTGTATCAGGATAATTCTGTAATTGACTTAGTAAACCTATAAATGCTTTTATTGATTCTCTTGGAGAGAGAAATGATTTAGCACCCAGTCTATTCATAAGCCATTGCATAAATATTTGAATATCATTTTCAGAAACCAAATATTTCGTTTCATCATATTCTGCAAATACATTTCGTATATTTATAAATAACATGTATAATTCTTCTTGCGATAAATTTTCAAGTCTTATAACAGGTCCCGTTAGGTCTTTCATCCCTTCTTTAGCAAACGGATTATCTGCTAAACGAGTTTCCAATGCTCCATAACTGTACATACCTTTGTATTTGTCTTCTAAGAATTCAGGAGTACCACCAAATATAAAACCAATATATTCTGTTGTTCCCTGTAAAGAATCATTTATTATATTCAAAATTCTTTCAAAGTTTTTATTTCTAATATTTGATTTAAGTCTTGCTAAAATTGCTAGTTCATCAATACTTACAATTAAACCAGAATATCCTGCCAATCTTACAAAACCGGCAAATAACTTTAAATATTCATAGAAATTATTGTCATCAATAATAGTTCTTACACCTAAGTCATTACGAGCATCTGTTTTCGTAGAGTATTCCGCTCTTAACCATCTTAATGCTTGTGACATTTTCATATCATCACCATTTTGGTATGCATTAATATAAGTGGTTAATACCTTTGAAAAATCGTAACAAGCAACATATTTTTCCAACGGCATTAATTCTTTATAAATATTTTCTTCAGTAATATTTTCACTGTTTTGTAATATTTTTGATGCCCATCTCTCAATAATAGACCTCAATGCACCACCATCAGGTTTTGTTTTAGTAGACATATTAGTTATTAATTCTGAAAACAATTTTTGAGATTTCCCATCAGAAGAGCATAATACTTTTTCCGTTGTAATATCAGCAGAAACAACAACTAAATTTTTCTCATGTGCGATTAATTTTGCCAAAGTTAAGAAGAATGTTTTCCCGGAGCCATATTCACCAATAATAAATCTAGTTTTTGCACCACCATCAGAAATTAAATCATAATCTTTTATCATTTCTTTAATTTCATCGGCTCTTCCAACTTGAATATGTTGTAACCCAATTTTGGGAACTATACCCGCTTTTAGAGATTCAATAATTGCATTCTTTTCTTTTGCTTTAATTTTTATTTTTTCCATTTATCCATTCCTTATTTTCTTATTAAATTAACAACATCTTCGTTTACAATATAAACATCATTATCTTCTTCTACAAGAAAATCACCATACTCTTCTTCTGACCATTCATTAATTTCATCAATAGCACTACTTAACATTACTCCTTTATTTTGAATGATATTAAGTAATTCATTGCGAGTCCAATTTCCTTTTTCAATTATGATATTTATAATACTTTGCAAGCCGCTTTCCATCTCTGTTTTATCTTCATCTTCTAATGAAACCGTTTCTATAGGTTCAGACTTTAATACCTCTGTCTGCTCGTCTGCAAAAATTTCTTGTAATACATTGTGAATTTCAGATGTATTAATTTTAATTTTTTCTAATTTTTCAGTATCTAATTTTAGTTCTACTTTTTCTTCTGTTTCAATATTAGTAGGTATTTTTGAACCTTTTTTCTTTGTTTCTGTTCCTTTTTCAATTACTACAACTTCCTCTGCACCATTTACAAGTTCAGATAAAGTTAAATTTAAATAATCTTCTGAAAAATCAAGTTGCTTAAATATTTTTTGTAAGATTTTTAATTCACTTTCTTTAACTATTCCGTCTGCTATCGCAACAGAGATAATATATTTTGCAATAATTTCTTTACCTGTATCATCAAGCATTTTAATAAGTTTTTTGATAGTTTCACTTGTATTAATTGCTTTTGTATGAACAAGCAACTCACCTCGCATTTGCAAACGATATCTTTCCGATGGAGACAAATTAAATTCTTTTTTTATGTAGTTTTCAATATAAGCAATTTCTACTTGCAGTAACTCTTTATCTTCTAATGCAATCTGATAACCAATATCTGTAAATAATGAGGCTATTTGATAATCAATAGGAGACAATTTCTCCGGATATTGACTTTTGTAGATAGAAACTAATGTATCTTTTTTATAAGGTTTTTTATCAATATTTACATTCGGTTCTATTTCATATCCAAGAGCTTTGCAAGCATCTACTATTAAAGTTGATTGCCTTAGTGTCGCTTTATCTTGAATTTTGAATCCCAAATTTTCAGCAATTACACCTACATTAGAAATAGATTTTTCACCAAAATTAAACTTGTCGTTAGAGTAATTAATATTATTTCTTAATTTTGAAGGCAAATATGCAAGTTTTTCAATTTCAGTCAAAGGATCAGCAGAACTATCAAATTTTTTAACTGACTGTTTAATTTCATCTTTTATTATTTTGCGAGCCTGATTCCAAGAACGTTTAAGCTTTGTAGAAGGCACTATAGCTTCATATGAAATTGGATTTGTTGTTCTATAATACCCCATAGCCATATAATAGTTATAATTTTGCAATTTAGTAGTATATATTTCCCCTTCATCAAGCCCTTCAAGTATTTTATCAAAATAATATGATAGCAATTCATTCTTTCTATCACTTAAATTGTTGTATTCATTATTATTTAAAAACTGATAGGGAGAAAATTTCACTTGATATTGTCCACTAGGAGTTAAATTTTTGACTATTGAATTATACGCAGGATTATACATATATTCTTGTTCATTATTTTTGAAAAATACTAATATTTTATCCATTTCATCTAAAGAAAAATTCTTAATTGATAACGCTAAATAAGCTATTAAGTCATATCCATATCTTAATCTTTGAAACTTATTTACTAAATCTATAACTTCAAATAAAACTTCCTTTTGATCCTGTTTTTCTACTAGTGCTCTATATTCCAAACCATAGTAATAAATGTAAGCATATCCTAATTCTTCAATAATGGGTTTACCGTCAGCTAACCACTTTATAAAATAACCTTGTTGAGTTTTACTTATCTGATTATAATTCGGCCAGTAATTTAAACCCTCTGATGGTGTAACTCCAAAACTAGGAGTCGATTTGGTATTAATTGCAAATGGCATATCCGATTTTGAATCACAAGTATAAAATAATGAATTTGTAATACTATAACCAAATAAATTGACAGTATCAGATTTGGAATAAAATTTAAGTTTTGGAGTTGAACTTCTATAATAACTATTATATGTATTATAAGTAGGTGTTGAGTACGAATTTTCTTGATAAGAAATACTGCCTTTGTTATTTTTGCTACTATTTGCTGCATTTACTATAATAATTATTAAAATAACAAAGAATAAAAAAACCATTACCACACTCCAATCTATGCTTATTTTACTACAAACATGCTAATTTTATTTGTTGCACATTACTATAATTATTGAAACACTATGATATGTCGAAAATGGACATATTTAATTTTAATCTATTATAATATTTTAATATTTCTTCGTAATAATTATGCCGATTTTAAACGAAAAATCAATGGTTTTCAGCTATCAAAATCTTCAAAAATCAGCCTCAAATATAGTGAGTGTTTGACAAACAGTCTTTTGCATAATTATTCAGGAAAGATATTAAAAAGATGTTCAGGGACTTGAAATGTGATTAAAACAGAGTTATAGTGACAATGTAAAAAATATTAATTGAAAGTTGCAAATATCAATTAATCATAATCGCAAGTTTCGGGTTCGTTTTCCTACTCCCGCTAAATAAACATTAATCACATTGGTTCGGTTCCGACCTGCGGTACTTTCTCAAACTTACTGTTTATATTAATTAAACTGCAAGTCGTGATACAGCACACAAATATCAAAATGATGTTGCTGTAATATGGATAGATGCTCATCCTGATATAACACTGCCTGGTGATACATACACCGGCTACCATGCAATGGCAGTAACAGCATTGATGGGAGAAGGTGACAAAAAAATAGTTTCGCTTTTGCCTGAAAAAATAAAAGCATCTAATATACTATTAGCCGGAATCAGAGACTGGGAAAGAGACGAAATAAAAATCCGACAAAAAACATACGGGCTCAAACATCTTTCCCCGCAAGATATAAGAATTGATGTTGATGCTGTTACAAACTGGATTTCTACAACCGGAGCCAAAAAGGTTCTTATCCACTTTGATATGGATGTTTTAGAACCGTCAGAAATAATACCCGCAGTGGGAATATGTCCGGATGGTTTAAAAATAGAAGAAACTCTTAAATTAATTAACAAAATTGCTGAAAGTTATGACATTGTCGGATTAACCATAGCAGAACCTATGCCAAGAATTGCACTAAAACTCAAAAGAATGATGCAACAACTGCCTCTTTTAAATTAATATGTTAAATTAATTCTAACGTTTGATTGCACACAGTTTTTTGATACAATTGAAAAAGTGTACAGGGATATAAACGTATGAAAAATTTAAATGGAAAAACAATAGCTGTTATCAGCCTGGGATGGTTGGGCGATACAATAATAAATGAAATGTTATGCTGCAACATAAAAAAATTATACCCTGATTCAAGGCTCGTTCTCATTGTATCTAAAACTTTTGAAGACCTTGGCAAAATAATGACCTGTGACAAATGCTATTCATATGACAAGAGTAATGAACACAAAGGGGTTACAGGACTTTTCAAACTTGTTAAACAAATCAAAAAACAAGAAAAAGTACATACAGCCATTTTAACACATACGCATGAACGTACTGTTTTGTTTGCAAAATTACTTTCACCAAAAGCAATTGCTTCATTATACCTTAAAAATTATAATCCTCTTAATTTATTTATCAATAAACATTACAAAATTGATGAAAAAGAATTTTTCTCCACATACAGAGGCAATTTTAACGCCAATATGCTGCGACTGCTGTGTAATAATTATGAGATTGATTACAAAACAAATATACAAATACCTCACGAAGAAGATTTAAAAACGACAGAAAAATTTAAGGATATTATTCCTTTTGAAAAAGATTACATTGCAATATCCACAACGTCTAAACAAGAGGCTAATGATTGGGATATAAATGAAATTGTAAATTTCACATCTAGATGTGAATTGCCTGTGGTATTTATTGGCACAGGCAGAGCCCATGATATTGCTCAAAAAATAAAATCATACAACTTGCCAAATTTTATAGATATAACTAACAAAACTACTATAATGGACACTGCAGTTATTTTATCAAAAGCAAATTGTGTAATATCAGTTGATACAGGTACTATGCATATGGCTTACCTGCTGAACAGACCAACAATCTGCCTGTTTCACCAGCCGATAATGATACCTCAATGGTATCCTGCTTATCTTGATAATGTTAAGATACTGGTAGGACATAAATATCTTGATGAAAAAACAAAGAAAATCATCAAATTAAAAGAAATCCAAAGTACAGATGTATTGAATCTTGTAAATCAGTTAAGGAGTAAATAATGAATATAAAAAATTTAGATATCACATTAAAAGGTATAAATGAAAACGGAGAAGAACAGGAATACAGAATCTCTGATTTTACAGGTCAGGAGACAATTTTATATTTTTATCCAAAAGACAATACCTCAGGCTGTACACAAGAAGCTTGTGATTTTAAAGAAAACAAAAACAGATGGAGTGCTCATGCACAGGTTATAGGAGTCAGCCCGGACAGCATAAAAAGTCATATAAAATTCAAAGAGAATCATTCATTAAATTTTATCCTTCTCTCTGACCCAGAGCATGCTCTCTCTGAAGCATTCGGAGCTTGGGGAGAAAAATCAATGTATGGAAGAAAATACATGGGAATTATCCGCTCGACTTTTCTTATCAACAACCAGGGCGAAGTAACAAAAGAATGGCGAAAAGTTAAAGTAAAAGGCCATGTTGATGAAGTAATTGAAGAATTAAATAAATAATAAGAAAGGTTGGAGCTTTCCAACCTTTCTTTTTTAAAGTGTTTATAATACCGACTTGATGTCTTGGATCATCAAATCTGTTGTAAGATGATTTCTTTCATAGATTTCTTCAAGAGGGACTCGGTCCGTAAATTCTTTTCTTGCACCAAAGTTTAGCACTTTCATTTCAGAAGGGCCATAATACCTTGCAATTTTTTCACCAAATCCGCCGTCTAAGACACCATCTTCCAATGTGACAACAAGCTTGTGGTTTTGTTTTAAAGAATCTAAAAGCTGTTCATCGACACCTGTGATAAATTTAGGATTAATCACTGTAGCGTTAATTCCCAGAGCTTTATGGATTTCTTTAGCCAAATCTTCTGCCTTTTCAAAGAATGAACCAAGGCCTAATATCGCGATTTCAGCTCCTTCTTTAACAACACTGTATTTATTCAATATTGAATAATCTGTTTTATCCTCTATTCCTGTTGTTACAAAATTACCAAAAGGAACTCTTATTGCAACCGGGTGTTGTGTCTGTTGTAATGACCAATCCATCATTGCAATGTATTCCTCTTTATTTGTCGGGGCAAGATAAACAATGTTTGGTATATTTGAAACAAGCGGTATATCAAAACATCCAAGATGGGTCATATCCGCCCCTGTTATAGCTCCCCAGTGCACAAGGATTGTTGCCGGAGAATTGTTAAGGCATAAATCTTGCGACAACTGATCGTATGTTCTTTGAATAAAAGAGCTCAATATCAACAAGATTGGCTTTGTGCCATTTTTTGCCATAGCAGAAGCAAAGGCAACAGCGTGCTCTTCAGCAATACCAACATCAGTATATTGATTGCCAAGTTGTGCTCTTACATCCGGAGTAAATCCATACGCGCCCGGTGTAGCAGGAGATATTGCAAAAACAGTAGGATCTTGCTTTGCCTTATTCAAGATATAGTCAACAGTAACACTCGTGTAGTTTTCTGTTGGTGTGCTGTTTGTGTCATCATCTTTTTTATCCAGTGTACCGGGCATTATCCAGTGAAAAGCTTCTTTGTTTTGTTCTGCAGGCAACAAACCTTTACCTTTTAGTGTATGTATATGCACAAGTACAGGATGATTGATACCCTTTACCTTTTCAAAGACTTCTATTAGTTTTTGAGTATTATTACCTTCTTCCACATAGTAATAGTCAAAACCCATTGCTTTGAAGAAATTACATTCAGCCTGTCCGTTAGTCTCTCTTAAAAGGCGTATATTTTCGTACATACCGCCATGGTTTGGAGCAATAGACATTTCATTGTCATTAAACACAATTATTATATTACTGCCCAGTACCGCGGCATTGTTCAACCCTTCGAGTGCTTCACCACCGCTTAATGAACCGTCACCAAGTACGGCAATGACATTTTCTTTATCACCTTTTAAATCTCTTGATTTTGCAAGGCCCGCAGCCAGACTGACAGAGGTGGATGTATGACCTACAACGAAACAATCATATTCGCTTTCCTCGGGGTTTGTATAACCTGAAAAATCAAGATATCGTTGAGGGTTTGTAAAACCCTCTTTGCGCCCTGTGAGAATCTTATGGGGATAACACTGGTGAGACACATCAAAAACAATTTTATCTTTTGGTGTGTCAAAAACATAATGCATCGCAATTGTAGGTTCAACAAACCCTAAATTTGGCCCCATGTGCCCGCCTGTTGTGTTAACTTTTTTTATAATAAGCTGTCTCATCTCATCAGCAAGAGTATCCAGTTCGGCAATAGAAAGTTTTTTTATGTCATTTGGATAGTTTACTTTGTCTAATACTGTCATTATAGTCTCCTTTCGTATAATAAAATTTTAATACCTGATAGTTACTATCAGTCAAGCCCTAAAGTAAAAAAATGTAAATATTGAGATTAGTTTACAAAAAATGCTTATTTTTTAGATTAAAGTTGCAATTTATAATATAATCAAAAGCATAACTATTTAATTTAAGGGGTAAAATGGAAAATTTATTAACTTCAAACAAGGTTTGGCAGCACTGGCACATTAGCGACGAATTAAAACAGTTACTTGATAAATCATCAAATGTTATTTTGCCTGAAAAAAGATATGAACTCATTGAACTTTCTACAAATGGTAAAGAAAATCTTACCTACAAGGTTGTATACAACGTAGAAGGCAAAGGCGAAGTAACTGAAGCAGAAGTAATAAGATGCAAAAACGGCATTGCAGTAAACTATACAGAAGCTTATATGAGAAGACGCGACCCCAACTGTATGGTTGTTAACAATATTGAAATGACAGACAAAGTTACATTTCAGGAAAGATTTAACAAAGAGTTTGAGCCGTTAAGAAAAGAAACTTTTGATTGGCTATCTGACAATGAAATTATTATAGTACCTTTTATGGCAGGCGGAACAGAATACGGGTATCCGGCATTAATGGTGGCGCCTAAAAACGCAGCATTCTTTGCAGCAAGTATTTATGACCTTCAAGGTATGATACCAACAGATAAACTTGAAAGAGATTTTGAACCTAAGGCTATTATTTATGTAGCACCTCCATTTAGACATTCTCATTTTGAAGGCAAACAGGTAGTTGTTCATAACCAGCAAAACTCTGTACACGAAGTTTTCTCTTATAACCTGTACCCGGGGCCGAGTGCAAAAAAAGGTGTTTACGGTGTATTACTGGCTCTTGGATTAAAAGAAGATTTTGTTACAGTACACGCTTCAACAGTAAATATTACTACTCCTTATGACAATGATATCAGTATCCTTCATGAAGGAGCATCAGGCAGCGGCAAGAGCGAAATGCTGGAATATGCTCACCGTGAAGAAGATGGACGACTTTTATTAGGACGCAATGTTGTAACAGGTGAAGAGAAATATCTTGCATTACAACAGGGTTGTAAACTTCAGCCTGTAACGGATGATATGGCGCTTTGTCACCCAAGTTTCAGAAAAAATAACGGCCGTTTATGCGTAGCCGATGCAGAACGCTCCTGGTTTGTCAGAATCGACCATATTAAAAAATATGGAACAGATCCTAATTTGGAAACTGTTACAACCAACCCCAAGGAACCGTTAATATTTTTTAACCTTGAAGCACACCCAAACGCAACTTGTCTTATATGGGAGCACATAGAAGATTCTCCGGGCAAAAAATGCCCTAACCCCAGGATCATTATCCCCAGAGAACAAATTAAAAACATACAAGACGGCCCTATTGAAATAGACTATCGAAGTTTTGGTTTAAGAACACCGCCTTGTACAAAAGAAAATCCTTCTTACGGTATCTTTGGAATGCTGCATATTTTACCTCCTGCTCTTGCATGGCTATGGAGGCTGGTTGCACCAAGAGGATTCGGCAACCCGAGCATAACAAGCACAGGCAAAGATGCATTTAAACTCGAAAGTGAAGGCGTAGGCTCATTCTGGCCGTTTGCAACCGGTAAAAGGGTAGACCTTGCAAACATACTTCTTGAACAGTTTATGAACACAACTAAAACAAGAAATATTCTTATCCCTAACCAGCACATAGGTTCTTGGGAAGTAGGATTTATGGCAGAATGGGTAATAAGAGAATACCTTGCAAGAAGAGGTCAGGCTTCATTTAGAAAGCTTAATCTGAAACCATCAAGGCACCCTCTTGGCGGCTACATTCCGGAAAACATCCACGTAGAAGGTACACCTATATCTAAAAAATTCTTTGATGTGACAAAACAGCCTCAAATAGAAGAAGAAGGTTATGATAAAGGTGCAAAAATGCTTGAAGACTTCTTCAAAGAAGAATTAAAGCTTTATCTAAAATCAGACCTGCACCCGCTGGGCAAAGCAATCATTCTCTGCTGTATGGATAACGGTACAGTAGATGACTACGAAAAACTTATACCTGGTACATACTAAAAAGAGTCAAAAGGTACAAAAGACAAACAAAAATAGTCTTCCATTCCTTTTTTTAAAGAATCACACAGCTCTTCCAACTTTAATTGGGGAGCTGATTCTTTTATTGTGGTTATATTTTCCGATGCCGGAGTTTCGCCAAAAATATTTTTTATGACATCTTTATCATAATCAAACATAATAGATCCGTGCTGCAAAATATAACCCTGTTTTCTAAACTGCGCTGAACCGACTATCTTTCTTCCCATATAGCTTAAATCTGCACCGGTTGATAAGGACATACAGTATTCATAATTTGTTTTTGCTTGTTTATCCTGAGGGAAAACAGCATCAATGCCTGCTTTTTTTAAACCCTCTGACAGTGCACCTGAGATTTCTTTGTATGATTGAATAACGGTCTGCCCATTTTTAAGAAAAGATACAGGGCACACAAACGAGTATGTCAGCTCGTTATCGTGCAAAAGAGCCCTCCCACCCGTTAACCTTTTGACAATATCAATATTATTAGCCACACAAAAATTTTTATCTATGTGGCTGTCACTCTGATTGCGTCCTAAAGACACACATGCCGGTGACCAGCCATAGAGCCTAAAAATCGGCATTGATAAATTGGTTTTGATTGCAAATTCAAGCAGCTTTTCATCAAAGTCCATATTAAATCTGCCATTATTCACACTGTAAGGTATAAAAAAAGCTTTCATCCTAAGCCTCTAAAATCTTTTTGATTGCTTGCGGAATATAATCAATCTGGTCAGTAGCCAGTACACTGTACAAAGTTAAATCTTTGGATGCAAGCTCTCCGCACAGTCCATGTAAATAAACACCAAGCTTTGCAGCATTTTCCACAGACACCCCCTGCGCCATAAGACCTGAAATTATACCTGTTAAAACATCACCGCTGCCGGCTTTTGCAATAGCAGAATTGCCGCTGGTATTAACAAATACCTCCAGATCTTTTGTACACACAACTGTTTGATTGCCCTTTAACACAACGCAGCAGCCAAATTTTTCAGCAGTCAGCTTTGCATACTTTATTCTGTCATTTTGTATATCTTTAACAGGTGTGTTTATCAATCTTGAAAGTTCCACAGGATGCGGTGTAATAACAGAATCTGACGGAAATGAAGACAATTCTGATTTAGACAGAACATTGATTGCATCTGCATCAATTACAGTTTTTTTATTATTTTTATTCAGATACTTAATAAGATCATCCACAAAAGCGTTTGTTGCCGCTGTATCAGATAAACCAGGGCCGACAGAAAGTACATTGTAGTTTTCTATTATGTTTAAAACATCACCAAAAGCATCTGATGCTATGCATTTTTTATAGTAATCACGTAAAGGATAAAACGTTACCCATGGACAATTGCCGGCAAGGTTATTAATTAGCGGCTCAATTGTAGCAAGAGTAACAAGCCCTGCACCGGTTTTTAAAGGAGCAACAGAAGTGAAATAAGCAGCACCCTGGTATTCTATAGAACCTGCGATATTTAATACCTTGCCAAATGTTCCTTTGTTGCTCTGCTGAGGTCTTTGAGGCATAAGAGCCTTGACTGACTGCGCAGTAATTTCAGTATATTCCATAAATACTATCCGTTTATTTGTCGTAACGCTTCATAAACAACTATAGCAACCGAATTTGAAAGATTCAAGCTCCTCTGCCCGTCTTGCATAGGTATAGTTATGGAATGTTTTCCTTTTGAAAACAGGAGTTCTTCAGGAATACCCCGGGATTCCGGCCCAAAAACAAGAAAATCTCCATCTTTATATTTAACATCAGTATAATAATTTTGTGTTTTGGTTGTAAGATAGTAAAAATCGTTGTCAGGAAACTCTTGCCACAAATCCTCTATTTTTTCTATACGACGAATATTAACATCACCCCAGTAATCCAATCCTGCACGCTTTAAGTGCCTGCTGTCAATAGAAAACCCGAGTTTTCCGACAAGAAACACATCACTGTTTGTACAAGCAGCAAGACGTACAATGTTACCGGTATTTTGAGGTATTTCCGGTTCATATAAAACTATATTGAGTTTGGTTGTTATTTTCATACAACCTTATTATCTGATTTATTCTCTTTTTTTGCAACCAGATAGTCTTTAATTTTTACTGTAGCAAAAGAAGTTGTAGCAATAGAAAGTGCACCGATAATATAAGTTAAATATGCAACTTTCGTGCCTTTTGAGACAATTTTAGCCATATCTTTTGTTAACAATTTATCAGCAAGTTTTTGTCCTTTATAAGTGGCCATGCCTTCTTCTAAAAGCATGGGCAGCATAGCAGCAAAAGACAATTTGCCAGCATTGTTTCTTACAAAGTTTTTAACTTTTTGTCCTGTTGTAAGATCTTTGCCTTCTTCTTGTTTAGCATTTTTTGTAAAAGCACAAAACAAGGCAATATTTCCTGCAATTGCCATCATTGGATTTCTCATTTTTTGAAGAATTCTGCCTAATTTAGAAAAATTATGGTTTAAACCGTGTCCTATTTCATGAAAAGCAATATCGGAAAGATCTTTCTCTGGCATCATAATTGTATTTTTGCTAAACATAACCTCCTTGGTCAGGGGATTTATTGCATCTTTAAACGCATAAAATGCATTTTTTCCGTCTTTTACTTGTTCTAAAGGACTTAGATTTCTTAAAATCTTCGGCGGCGGTATTTCACCGGCTTCTCGTTTTAAATAAACAATTTTAGCACCTTTTTCTTTCAAACCAGTATTACACAATGCTGTCTCTGCTGCATTGTGTAATATATCAACTTTATCTTGAGAAAGTTGACCGATTTTTTGCATTTTATTTACAATGCTGTTTGTTAAAGGCACAAAAGCAATGGGAACACATCCGCCAAGCAACGAAGAACCAATAGAAGTTCCAACATTTCTGTTTTTTTTATTATTTTCTTTAACAGAATATTGAGAATTTGTTTTTGAAATTTCCATTTTGTCTTTACTTTCCAGTAACTGCCACATTAAAAGTAAAAGCGCTCAAGAAATTATTTTGTTATTGAAAAGATAATCTTTTACAAATATTAATTCTTTTTGTCTTCAACAAAAAATCTTTTACTTTCAATCAGAACAGGCAATCCTCTTAACACACAGAATGCAACTGCCGCGTATACACAAAAATGAGCAAAAGGACAAATTGCAATGCACACGTTATGGAAAGTTCCCCATGCAGCTGTAGCTTGTGCAGATAATGTAGGGTCAGCACCTTGCAAGAAAAGATTCATTGTTGCAAAAGGGAAATTGCATAAAATCATCAAAGCAAAAGCAAGTGCTTTTGTTACGGCATATGAGCCTCTTGAAAAGTTTGACGCAACAAGGAAATGGCCGAGTTTTGTTTTCATCATGGTAGTAGAACCAAATGCTGTAAAGCCCTGTTCTAAAGCAATACTTCTTACGCCGTCTGTCAAAATGCCTCTTGTTACAACAATAAGCGGCACCCAAACAGGTATCCAGCCAAGAACTGCAAAAACAATCCAGTATATGTTTTCAACAACTCTGTCGCCTAAAATATCAAGCACAGCACCAAATTTTGAGCTTTCATTCAACAATCTGGCAACAAAGCCATCCAGACCGTCAAACCAGATTGCAATTATTGTCAAAATAAAAGCAGTGATGTAGCATGCCGGTGTTTGAAAAAACAAAAGACATATTGCGACAAACGCAATTATCATACGTAATATTGTAATAAAGTTAGCCATTTTATTATACTCCTCGTGACTTTCTAAAATTATTTTTGTTTGCTTCTTGAAGAGGCGAAATTATGCTGTTCCAAAAGCTCACGTTTTTCACCGAGCATCATTTTTTCTGCATCTTCAAGTATTTTTACGACAAAGTATCCGTTTTCGCCGTCACTTCTGGCTTTTTTGCCGTTTTCAATACATTTTACAAAATGTTCGCACTCTAGTTTCAAAGGTTCAATTTCAATATAATCAAGAGCAATATTGCTGCCGGAATTAGGCTTGTCATTTTTGAATACCTGAAGTTTATTCTCTGTCAGAGTATCATCAAACATAGCAGAACCTTTTGTTCCTCTAAGCATCAGGTTAACGCGTTTTTGCGGGTGAATCCAGCTGTCAGAGATATGCGCAACACATCCTGATTCATACTCAATTTCAACGTGGGTAATATCCATAATTTCATTTCCGTCAGAGCTTACACCCATTGCAGAAATTACTCGTTTTGGCTCTTCACCAAGGATATAGCTGACCATCGAAACATCATGAGGAGCAAGATCCCACATTACACTTCTGTCATTTTTAAAGTAATTTATGTTCAATCTGTCAGACTGCACATATTTAATTTCACCCAGCTCTCCGGATTCCACAATCATTTTGAGTCTGTTAACAGCAGGGTGATACAAAAGCAAATGACCAACCATCAAAACAAGATTTTTTGATTCTGCAAGCTCTTTTAAAATTAGAGCTTCTTCGCTTGCTGTGGCAATAGGCTTTTCTACATAAACGTGTTTGCCTGCCTCGAGAGCCATTTTTACTAACTTAAAGTGAGTGTGGCTCGGGGTTGCAATAACAACCGCATTGATTTCTTTATTTTCTAAAACTTCATTAAAATCAGGTGTGGTATGAATTTCAGGATAATCATTATTAACTCTTTTTCTGTTTTCTTCATCCATATCACAAACAGTATGAAGATAATTCAAATTATAAAAATTACGAACTAAATTTTTTCCCCATATACCTGCACCCAAGACAGCGACTTTTGTCGTCATATTCATTCCCCTGTTTACGTAAACTTTATCTAACCAATTATATCAATGGGCATAACCAAAAATCAAATGAATTTTTTCATTTATTACCCGAAAGTATTAAAGTTTAACATTGCAGTTTAGTTGAATGTAAAAACACCCTAATCAAGCTATATTAACTATGTAAATCCTCAACTCTTCTGATTGCTTGTACTTAGTGCTCACCTCTTTCGCCCCAATTATTAAATTTTGCGCAAAAGAGGTTTTTTTTCATGACTATTTTGACTGTCTCAATTTGTTTACAAACTTATGTATTCTGGCAACAGCTTCTTTAAGGTTTTCCAGAGAATATGCGTAAGATATGCGCAAAAAACCTTCTCCGCAATCACCAAAAGCTGTACCTGGCACAACTGCAACTTTTTCTTCCATAAGCAGTTTTGTGGCAAATTCCTCCGATGTCATTGAAAACTCTTTAATACAAGGAAAAACATAAAACGCGCCGTATGGCTCAAAGCAATCAAGCCCCATTTCCTTAAAAGCGTTCATGAGGAATCTGCGGCGCTGATTGTATGAAAGTCTCATTTGTTCTACCGCTTCATCACCCTTTTTAAGAGCAGTAACAGCTGCATACTGGCTTGTTGTAGGGGCACACATGATTGCAAACTGATGGATTTTTGTCATTTGTTTGATTATATCCTTTGGCCCGCAAGCATAACCAAGACGCCAGCCGGTCATTGCATATGCTTTTGAAAAGCCGTTTATAAGAATAGTTCGTTCTTTCATCCCCTCAAGAGAAGCAATGGAAAAATGCCTGCCCTTATAAGTAAGGGCGGAATAAATCTCATCAGACATGACAAGAATATCTTTTTCAACAACAATCTTTGCAATTTTTTCCAAATCCCCGCGTTCCATAATCGCACCGGTTGGATTGTTGGGATAAGGAAGGATTAAAACCTTTGTCTTTTCGGTTATTGCCTCGATTAGCTCCTGAGGTGTAAGCCTGAATTCGTTTTCAGCTTTAAGATTGATGATTACAGGTTTTGCTCCTGCTAAAAGTGCACAAGGCTCATAAGAAACATAAGATGGCTGGGGGATAATGACCTCATCGCCGGGATTTATTACAGCTCTCAAGCCTATATCGATAGCTTCTGACCCGCCTACTGTGACAATAATCTCGTTATCAGGGTCATAATTTAGAGCCTGTGTTCTTTTAATATAAGCGGCAATTTCTTTTCTCAAATCCTTTAAGCCTGCGTTTGAGGTATAAAAAGTTTTTCCTTTTTCAAGAGAATAAATACCCTCATCACGTATAAACCAAGGGGTATCAAAATCAGGCTCGCCAACACCGAGCGAAATTGCGTCTTTCATTTCGCTTACAATATCAAAAAATTTTCTTATGCCGGATGGTTTCAGGCTTGTTACTTTGTCGGAAAGGAAATTTCTCATGGAGTAAACATCTCTCTTTCGTCTTTTGTTGTTTTATTTATTATTGTGCCGTGGTCTTTATATTTTTTCAGGATAAAATGCGTTGCTGTACTCAAAACACTATCCAGAGTAGACAGTTTATCAGAAACAAAAGCAGCTATTTCTTTAAGTGATTTTTCCTCCAAAGAAACAAGCAAATCATATCCGCCGGAAATCAGATAGACAGACTTAACCTCAGGATAATTATAAATACGCTCTGCAATATGATCAAAGCCCTGTCCTCTTTGGGGAGTAACTTTTACTTCAATGAGAGCGGAAACTTTTTCAATATCAGTTTTTTCCCAGTTAATGAGTGTGTGATATGCTGCGATAATATTTTCTTTTTCAAGTTTTGTTATTTCTTGAAGTACCTGTTCTTCTGTCACACCGAGCAAAACAGCCAGCTCTTTAAAATCAATTCTGCTGTTTTTTTCCAGTATGGAAAGCAATTCGTCTCTCATAATTTAAATTTCTCCATAATACATTTAATTCAATGATTATATTACATTGCTTTACAATTGTAAAATATTTGTCCTGCTTGTAAATATACGATATTCTTTATATTAAAGGATATTGTGATGTATAAGTCTAAACGAATAATTGTTGTTGATGATGAGCAAATCATGCTCTCAACGTTAAAAATGCTCCTCAACATTGAGGGGTTTACAAATGTTGAGTATTTTGAGTCTGCAAAAAAAGCACTCGAAAATATAAAAGAAAATAAACCGGATTTGATACTTTCGGATTTTATGATGCCGGAGATGAACGGTATTGAGTTTCTTTCACAGGCAAAAACAAGTTGTCCTGACACAAGTATGATTCTTTTAACAGGTTATGCAGACAAAGAAAACGCAATAAAAGCGATAAATGAAGTAGGTATATACAAATATATCGAAAAACCCTGGGATAACGAAGAGCTATTAATCAGCATAAGAAACGGACTGGAGAGAAGCGGTCTTATTTTTGAGCTTAATAATAAAATAGAAGAGCTCTCTCAGGCAAAAGCACAGCTTGAAAAATACTCGCATTCGCTGGAAGAAATTGTAATGCAAAAAACCGCTGACCTTGTGGAATCAAATACAAAGCTAAGTGCAATAATAAACTACTGTGCAGACGGTATTGTCATCGTGTCACATGACGCGGCAATTGTTCAGGCAAATCCCGCTTTTGAAAATCTTACCGGGCTTGATGAGCATCTTTTAACCGGTAAAAAGCTTCAGGAGCTAATTGTTTCAGATGAAACAAAATTGAAAAAAATCACAAATGATAAAAAAGAGGTGCTTTTAAGAGACGCTGCAATCAAAAACTTTATTAACGATAAAAATATTCCTGTAGAAATCAATTTTGCACCTATACCTTCTGACGGCAAGGATGATACGGAAATAAACTATGTAGGAGTAGTAAGAAACGTAAGCCTTCAAAAAGAGATGGAAAGACTGAGAGATGATTTTATTGCAACGCTTACACATGACCTTAGAACCCCTCTGCTTGCTGCAATACAAACATTACAGTTTTTCCTTGACGGAACTCTTGGCGAAATAGGTGACAAGCAAAAAACACTGCTTGATACAATGAAAAAAAGCAATGAAGATATGCTGGGGCTTGTTAATGCACTTTTGGAAGTTTACAAATACGAATCCGGAAAACTGAACCTGTGCAAAACAACTTTTTCGCTAAAAGACTTTATAGAAGAAGGCATAGCTCAACTAGGAGCATTAGCGGATAAAAAAGGAATAAAAATTTCTATCTCATATGAAGACGCACAGGACGCTGATATTACAGCAGACAGAAACGAATTGCGAAGAGTACTTTTAAATCTGTGCGGAAATGCCCTCAATCATACAAAATCAGGCGGAGAAATCTCCATCAGCGCAGTAAACAAAGAAGGCGATCTGATATTAAATGTAAAAGACAACGGAATAGGCATACCGAAAGAAGATTTGAAAAAGCTGTTTAAAAGATTCTCGCAGGGAACAAGCCAGAAACGCTCTGCCGGTACAGGGCTTGGCTTATATCTTTCAAGACAGATTGTAGAAGCACATAACGGGAAAATATGGGTAGAAAGCGAAGTGTCAAAAGGCAGCGTATTTTCGATATTAATACCCGACTCATTGAATATTAAGGAAAAAGTTTAGGAAATAATATGACAAACAAAGATATAAAAGTTTTGCTGGTCGAAGACCACATGATGATAAGAATGGGAACAGCTCTTGTAATTGAAAAAACCGAAGGCATAACACTTGTCGGCGAAGCAGAAGACGGACAGCAGGGTGTTGAAATGGCAAAAGAACTTTTGCCGGATGTAATTCTTATGGATATCGGACTGCCTGTTATAGACGGTATTGAAGCAACAAGACGAATTAAAGAGTTGAACCTTGATTCAAAAATTCTTATATTTACATCAAGAGACAATGATGATGATGTTTTTGCAGCACTTGCAGCAGGTGCTGACGGTTATATTATGAAAGGCGCCACAGCCCAGCAGCTGACAGCTGCGCTAACAGCTGTTAATGAAGGTACTGCCTGGCTTGACCCCGCTATTGCAAGACTTGTTTTATCAAATGTACAAAAACAAAAATCAGAAGATACTACAACAGATTCAATAAACTACAAAGCAGGTAAAAATACTTTCGGCCTCACGGAAAGAGAGATGGAAGTACTTGCCCTTATTGTAGACGGATTGTCAAATCCGGAGATTGCCGAAAAATTATTCATAACAAGAGCTACTGCAAAAGCTCATGTACACAGCATTTTACAAAAACTGTATGTTGATGACAGGACTCAAGCCGCTGTTACTGCAATGAGAGAAGGGCTTGTTTAACGATGTATAAGGTATTGTTAAGATGCACGGCAATATTCTTATGCCTGTTTGTTTTCAATGCACAATACAGCTATGCTTTTGACTTTGAAAGAGATATTGCCTCAAAATTTTTCTGGACGAAAAGCTACAAAAAAGCACACCCCAAGCCTGTAAACAACATGCCAAAAACAATGCAGGACTATTATAGGGCAGTTAACAAAGCTGCTGCACAAAATCAGGAAATTCCATCCCCTCATTTTGAACAAGACTCAAAACTTGTTGATTTACCTGATCCATCCACATTGCTTGTAAAATATAACAACCCTCCGGGTCAAACAGATATCAATCTGAATGCGCTTAAAAAAAAGAGAAAAGTTAATTCAATAGGAGTTGTTTCCCCGCAGTTTGACAAGATGGTTTACTCAACTGTTTATTACTATCCTTCCACAAAAACAGCCGGTACAGAGCTTTATTTAATGAATCTTGATTTGAATAAAAATATCAAAGACAGGATAGAGCAGGCACATGTAAACCACGGTAAAAAAACCATACACAGAACCCAGATGGATTCTCTTGATTTAGATATTCAAAAAACGCTTACTGTGGTTGACTGGTCAGCTGACGGAAAAAGAATAGCAATAAAAGAAAAAATATCATACACACCCGAAGGTCTGTGGAGAACAAATCTACTTGTATACGATTTGGAAACAGGAAAAGTCAAAGACCTTACGGAAGTAAGAGAGGCAATACAGTATTACTGGAGAGAAAAAGAAAATCTGTACTTAAAAAACTACAGGTGGGACATTTATCCAATCGGGTGGGACGCACTTAATCCTGAAAGAATAATTGTATTCGCTTATGCAGCTACAGGCGAAAAGCCAAAGTATCTTGGAGCCTGGTCTGTTGATTACCACGGCGACCGTGCAATGCTGATGTCATTGACCAGCACAAATTTTGAGGTCACTCAAAGCGGCTCATGCCTGAAAACAGAGCTTCAAAACTAAAAAAGAACACTGAGGAGAAAAATGTATAAATATTACAAAAAATATGTGCCATATCTATTTCTGCTTCCGGCAGGAATAATTCTTACACTTTTCTTTTTTATACCGTTTTTTGAAACTATTCTGTTAAGCTTTTTTGATTACAATACAAATATTTATCACCCGTCGTTTGTTTCACTTGCAAATTATACGGCACTTTTAAAAAGTCCTTTATTTTATAAAGTATTGATTAATACATTTATCTATCTGATTGCAGCAGTGCCGTTTCTTGTGGTTTTTCCTTTGATTATTGCCATAATGATTAACCAAAAAATCAGAGGAATAACGCTTTATAAGATTCTTATTTACCTTCCTGTAATTGTTTCTATTGTTGTTGCAGCAATTGCATTTAAATGGCTGTATGCACAGCAGGGAATTTTAAATTATGTTATGGCATTGTTTCACATAGAGCCTGTCGGATGGCTGACAGACCCTAATATTGCATTATACTCGGTGATACTTGTAACAGTCTGGAAAGGTATCGGCTACTATATGATGATATATCTTTCCGCATTGATGAGTGTCCCCAAAGACCTTTATGAAGCGTGTGAAGTAGACGGGGCCAACCCCATAACAAAACATCTAACCGTGACACTCCCTCATCTTATGCCTACAATCGGACTTGTTACAATGATATCTTCAATTTCCGCAATGAAAGTTTTTGTAGAAATTTATGTTATGACAAAGGGCGGACCGCTTGATTCAAGCAAAACCATTGTGTATTACATTTATGAGCGTGCATTTGAAAACCTGGATCTCGGCATTGCTTCTGCTGCTTCTGTTATATTGCTTGTTATTGTACTAGTAATGTCAATATTGAATTTTACACTGTTTGAAAATAAACAGTATCAGTTATGAGGAAAAAGTTTTGAAAAATTTTAAAAGTATATCAAGAGGATTTTTTATTCACGCAACATTGATAATTGTCTCGCTTTTATCAATATTTCCTTTTTTGTGGCTTTTGTCTACTGCATTAAAAGGTAACAGTGAAAATATTTTTCAATACCCGCCTGTATTTTTTCCGCAGGAGCCGACATTGGCAAACTTTAAGGGTGTGTGGAACCAGATACCTTTTATGCTTTATTTTTTAAACAGCATGGTTGTTGCAGGATTTACTGTTTTATTAAATCTTATACTATCGGCGCTGGCGGCTTATCCTCTTGCAAGAATGGAGTTTAGAGGAAAAAAGACAATATTTTATGCAACGCTTGCAACAATAATGATTCCATTTCAGGCAATAATGCTGCCTGTTTATTTGATTGTTTTAAAACTTCATATGGTAGACTCTGTTAATTCTGTTATGGGCTATCTCGGGCTAATTTTACCGTTTGCGGTGAACGCATTTGGCATATTTTTAATGAGACAGGCTTTTCTTGCCATACCCAAAGAAATGGAAGAAGCTGCATTTGTTGACGGCTGCAGTGTTTTTCAAATATGGTGGAAAATACTTTTACCAATGGTCAAGCCGACGCTTGCAGTGCTTGCTATATTTACATTCATTGGTTCCTGGGGTGAGTTTTTATGGCCGAGCATTGTGTTAACTAAAAAAGCATTGTATACACTTCCTGTTGGTGTAAATGATTTGCAGGGAATGTTCAGTGCCAACTGGAGATTTATAGCAGCCGGTTCTATAATTGCAACAATACCAATACTTGTATTCTTTATTGCAATGCAAAGATATTTCATCTCAGGCGAAAATGACGGAGCGGTTAAAGGTTAAATAATTATTAAACCAAAAGCTGCAAAAGCCTTTCTGTATCTTTATCGCCTCTGCCTGAAAGATTTACGACAACAATATCATCTTTTGATGTTTGCGGCATGAGCTTTTCAAGATAAGCAACAGCGTGAGCGGATTCTATCGCAGGGATTATACCTTCTAATCTTGATAAACGTGCAAAAGCAGCAACTGCCTCATCATCTGTAATCGGTTCATATTGAGCTTTTCCGCTGTCTCGTAAATAGCAGTGTTCAGGCCCGCAGCCGGGGTAATCCAAACCGGCAGAGATTGAATACGATTCACCGACATTGCCGTCTTTGTCACACAAAACGTATTGTCTTTTACCATGGAGAATCATCTTTTTGCCTTTAGCCAGACTGGCTGCTGTTTTGCCGGAGTCTACACCTTCACCTGCTGCCTCAAGTCCTATCAATTTGACTTCCGGATTATCCATAAAAGCGTGAAAAGCCCCTATTGCATTACTTCCGCCGCCGATACAGGCAAGAACGTAATTTGGAAGTCTTCCTTCTTTTTCAAAACACTGGAGCTTTATTTCGTTACCTATAACAGACTGAAAAAATCTGACAATTTTAGGATACGGATGAGGCCCGACAGCAGAGCCAAGTATATAAAACACCTCATCACTGTGGCGTATCCAATAATCAATAGCAGCATCGCAAGCGTCAGAGAGAGTTTTTGTGCCGGTATCAACAGAGTGCACTTTTGCACCGAGCAGTTTCATTCTTTCTACATTAAGGTGCTGACGGATGATATCTTTTTCACCCATAAAAACATCACACTCAAGCCCGAGCAAAGTAGCTGCCGTTGCAGAAGCAACACCGTGCTGGCCCGCACCGGTTTCTGCAATAACTTTTTTTGCTCCCATTCTTTTTGCAAGAAGTGCCTGCCCGATAACATTATTTATTTTATGAGCACCTGTATGGTTTAAGTCTTCTCTTTTTAGATAAATTTTTCCTTTACCATAGTGGTTTGTCAGATTTTTTGCAAAATACAAAGGAGTCGGTCGGCCGGAATAATCTTTTAAAAGTCCGTAAACGTCATTCAAAAAAGATTCATCAGCAATTGCTTTTTCAAACTCTTCATTGAGTCTGTTTAAAACTTTTTTAAAATCATCAGGAACAAAAGCCCCGCCAAACTCACCGAAAAAACCATCTTTATCCGGAAGATTATATTTTAAATTTTTTACGAACATATTTAACTCCTTAAAATACTTTTTTAATATTTTAACAAAAATTAAATATAATTATAATAAATAACAAAAATTTCTTTTTTTATTTTTTATGCAATTATGAAAGTTTTACAAATTAATACTGCAACACAAACACATAAGAATAGAAATATAAGGGAATCAAAGCCTTACACAAATTTTTCTATACAAACAGCAGAGATTAGAAGTTTTAGCAAAGTTTCGCCTCTAAATTTTAAGGCAGTTCTTTTTCAACATGGATTAAATACGATTGAAAAAAAGAAATTGAAAATCTTATAGATAATTACCAAGAAGATAATGAAAAAATAAAGCTTCTTGGCAAAGGGACTTTTGGCGAAGCTTACAAAATTAAATTAAGACAAAAAGGCGATGCTGTTGTAAAAATTATCAGACCAGAAATAGAAAAACTTTGTTATGGAGGTGGAGAACTTAAAAAAGAATCGGAAATTTTAAAAAATATTCCTCCATCCTGTAAAAGAACACAACAGCTAATAGATTATTTTGAAACCGACAAAAGAAGTTATCTAATAAGCAGTTATGTGAGAGGAAATACATTATCAAAACAAAACGACTTGTCACAAAAGCTGCTGGACAGTATAACAGATGAAATTTATAAATATGATGCAAACGGATTAATGTTTTACGACCTTAATCCCAATAACATTCTTGTTGAAAATGATAAAGCAGGGTTTATTGATTTTGAATTTATGGAACACAAAAAACAAAATCAAAAAGACTTTAGTGCATTGAATGATTATCACCACATAAGCAGAAACTTGTACCACCCGCAAAAATCAAATATCAATTCATTTGAAAACAGATGCATTGGTGAATTCATCCAAAAAATAGAAAAAAATGGACAAGAGAAAAAAGCAAAACAGCTTGTAAAAAGATATTTAAAATCGCTTTCTAAATACCATGAAAAAATGGCTAAATATTACGAGCAGACAAAGAAAAGTGTTTCTTCTGATATTAATAATAAAGCAATAAATTATGAAAAAACTCTGTCAAAAATTTTTAAAGAACCAAATAAAGAAATTGTTGATATAGAACATGATTTAATAAGTATGCGCTATACTAACTTGAATTATTATCTTTACCTTCATAGAAAAAATGAGGGAAAACTTCTTGAAAATGATTTAGAAAACTACGGTGATTTTGACATATATATAGAAAAAATGAATAATCTTGCAAAAGGTATTTCTCAAAAATTAGACAATTTATCAAAACAGGAAAAAGATTCTGACATACAAAATTACTGCAAAATTAATAAATTTTATATTGAAAATTTCTTGAGAAGAAATGCAAACAAAAATTACTGCGAGTTATGCAAAAATCCTCAAATCAATAAATATCTTGAAACAATATCAAAGATTTTGATATCAAAATTTGGTACAAATCAAAAGGATAAAATGCCTGAAGTTAATATGGAAACATTTAACAAAGAATACAAATCAATTATAGATAAATTTAAAGACAATAAAAAAGTTCTTGATTTTTGTGATGACATAAAATTTATTCTGGATAATACATTAGATTTCATAAAAAAAGAGCAGATATAATATCTGCCCTTTTCAAATTTAAAAAGTTTTTATAAAAAACTAGTTGATAGAATCTTCTGTAAGTCTAACTTTAGTTCTTGCGCCTTTACCAGAAAGATCAGCTTTTCCTTCGTGTGATAACCAGCCGATACCCATGTTTACAAAGTTTTCGCTCAAGTCTAATTCTTTAGAAATTTTAGAAATAGTAGCTTCGTTGTTTTTTTGATCTGCTAAAAATTCGTAAACTTTTCCAGCTGCTTCGCCAATGTAATAATTCATCTTTCAATCTCCTTCTTCTTGTATCACAAACAGATAAATTTATATTATTATATATATTATATTTTTTGAAATTTGTAAATGGAGATTAAGCATGAATACACCACTTGTAGGAAATTGTTGGAAATATGATGACAATGTTGATACTGATGTTATAATACCGGCTCGTTATTTAAATACATCAGAGGAAAAAGAACTTGCTTCACATTGTCTTGAAGATATAGACAAAACTTTTGCAAAAAATGTTAATACAGGAGATATAATAATTGCTGGTGAAAATTTTGGCTGCGGAAGCTCGCGAGAACATGCACCTATAGCAATTAAAGCAAGCGGAGTTTCTGTTGTAATTGCAAAATCTTTTGCAAGAATATTTTTTAGAAATGCAATAAACATAGGTCTGCCTATTTTAGAAAATTCTCTTATCGCAGATGAAAGTGATAAAGGGGACAAAATAAGCGTTGATTTGCAAAACGGAATTGTAAAAAATTTAACAAAAAACAAAGAGTACAAATGTGAAAAATTTCCTGCTGAAATTCAAGAACTTATTGCTCAAGGCGGATTGATAAATTATACAAAAAAGAAAATGGGAGTTAAATAAATATGAAAAATAAAATTGCATTGCTTGGCGGAGATGGTATTGGCCCGGCTGTTATAGATGAAGGCGTTAAAATTTTAAATGCAATTGAAAAAAAATACGGAATTCAATTTGAATACGAAAGAGCATTAATTGGAGGCTGTGCATATGACGACTGCAAAAAATCGCTTCCCGACTCAACTATTTCTACGGCCAAAGCAGCTGATGCAGTTTATCTTGGTGCTGTAGGTGATTGGAAATATGATACACTTCCTTCTGATTTAAGACCGGAAAAAGCACTTTTAGGCATAAGAAAAGAATTGAATCTTTTTGCAAATTTAAGACCCGCAATTGTATTTGATGAGCTGCTTGAATCATCTACATTAAAACCGGAAGTTGTCAAAGGCGTTGATATAATGATGGTTAGAGAATTAACAGGCGATGTATACTTTGGACAACCGCGCGGCATAGAAATGATAGACGGACAGCGCGCAGGTTTTAACAACATGATTTATTATGAAAAAGAAGTTGAAAGAATAGCTCATGTTGCCTTTCAAACAGCTATGAAAAGAAATAAAAAACTTTGCTCTGTAGACAAAGCTAACGTGCTCGATTCATCAAGATTGTGGCGAGAAGTGATTACAACAATTTCAAGCCAATATCCGCAGGTTGAATTGACTCACATGTATGTTGATAATGCAGCAATGCAGCTTATCAGAAACCCGAAACAATTTGATGTTGTTGTAACAGGCAACATATTCGGTGATATTTTATCGGACGAAGCATCAATGCTGTCTGGTTCTCTTGGCATGCTGCCAAGTGCCAGTTTGTCAGATAAAAATCCTGGTATGTATGAGCCTATACATGGTTCTGCTCCCGATTTAAAAGGAAAGAACACAGTAAACCCTATAGCAACAATACTCTCTGCTGCTATGATGATGAGATATTCTTTCGGGCTTGATGAAGCTGCAATTGATATAGAAAATGCTGTTAAATCTGTATTAAAAAAAGGATACAGAACACAAGACATTTTTTCACAGGGCACACAACTTGTAGGCACAACGCAAATGGGCGATTTGATAGCAAAAGAAATTTTATCTTAACTATTTTTAATAAATTTTCAAAAAAATGTTTAAGATTACTACAAATGTGGCATTATATACATGCGGGTCAGTTAACATCCAGGCACTTTTTTCGGGGTTGCGATAAAAAAAGATTTTAGGCTTGGTTTAAAAGTTTTCGGACCTGCTTCTTTTTGCTCTGTTTTTATACCCAATTGTTGCTGTAAATACGCTTGCCGTATTGAGTACACTGCTGGCATTCTTCGGTTTCAAGATAACATTTGCAGCTAAAATCACCCAAAGATGCACCTGAGCGGCCTCTGTAATCATTGATAAGCAAAGGACAATTGTACACACCTGACTTTGTTAACAAACGAGAATTCATACAATCAAGCTCACAGTTAGCTGCATTATTTTTACAATTGTCTATATTGTCATTACAAACTTTATTTTTTTCTATAGCAGGAATAAAACAAAAATTTATGTCTTCTGTTTCAAATTTAAATTTGGCACCAAGTTCTATAAATCCTTCTTTTAAATCTTCAATATTATCCTCCATCGACTTGATAACAAGTATAGGATTAAAACCATATTTGTTTAATGAAGTTACTGCGTGTATGGCTTTTCTAAAAGAACCTCTGCCTGAAATTTCATCGTTTGTTTTTTCATCGTAATGATTAATCTCGATTTTAAAAATAATTTCGTTATTGCCTTCTTCTTCAACGCGTTTTAAAAATCTTGACTTTTTATCGTTTATACAGCTGCCGTCAGAAAAAATTGTCACAGAGCAGTATGTAAGACAAAGTCTTAATATGTGGTTAAATTCAGGATGAGTCATTGAATTTTTACCTGTAAGATAGATATATTTCAATTTTGATTTGTCTACTTGCTTTAAAGCATCTTTTATTTCATCCAATTGAAGATATTTTTTGTTTTTTTGGTTAAAACTTCTGCTTCTGTACACATTAAAATTTTTGTTTTGTGTTTTTGTATATTCCAAATCTATAAATAAGTGATTTAATTCTTTAAGATTTACACATTGCGCCTGAATAATAGAGTTGTTCATTAATACCATTCCTCCTTAATATCTCCAATCGTTGTAACGATTTTAATTGCAATTCGAAAGATAATAAATAGTACAGGTGGACAAAATATCATTAAACTTTTTATCATATTTTGACGAATAATTATTTTGGTTAAAATTTGAACAAGCTCTTCTAAATATAATTAATGATATTTTTAAAGTTTTTTACACAATTGCCGAATGAAAAAATATAAATAAATTTAGGAGAATAATGTAATGGCCGAAATCATCGAAAACATGAATGGAAGAAGGCTCATCAGGGTATCAACCGATGATATTATTTCTCTTGTCAGAGAATACCAGCAATATGCTTGTGAATCGTCATCGTACAGGGAAATAAGAGAAAAGCTTGATAAAAAAGATATTTATCTGCCTGAAGATTTTTAACTTGAAAAGTACTAAAAATATTGCTATAATCCTGTCCTGAGAAACGGAGGATTATTAATTATGAAAAAACTTTCAACAATCTTATTAGCAGCAGTATTTATGTTTAATGCAGGCGCATCATTTGCTGCATCAAACGCTCTTCAAGAATATCAAGCCAAAAGAGATGCGGCGATAAAAAGACATGATGCAAAACTAAATGAAATTCAAAAAAGACAAGAAGAAGCTCAAAAGAAAAGAGAAGCTGACAAAGCTGCATACAAGAAAAAACAACAGGCTCAAAAAGAAGCAATTCAAAAAAGACAACAGCAAAGAAAAGATGCAGTAAAAAATCTGAAAGACTCTTTTAAATACTAATTTATATTTACTAAATTATTTTAATATGATAGTCTTATGTAGATATAAATAAACGAAAAGAGAAAATTGATGAAAAAACTACTTACTTTAATTGCACTTTTAGCATTGGCAACACCTGTTTTGGCTGCTGACAAATATGCTTCTGTTGATATTGACAAAGTTTTAAAAGGTTACAAAAAAACTGAAGCAATCAACAAAGATTTTCAAAAAAGAGAAGCTGATATCAGAGTGTTCATCGTCGATGCACAAAAAAGTGTAGTAGCTGCTACAACAGATGCTGACAGAAAAAAACTTGAAGAAAAATATGCAAAAGAACTAAAATCAAAAATGGATAAACTCCAGCAGGATAAAATCAAAGCTCTTCAAGGAATTGAAAACAACGTAAAAAAAGCAATTCAGGCAGAAGGACAAAAAGGTACTTATGCTCTGATTTTAACAAGCAACAATGCTCTTTACGGAACTGTTGATATTTCAGACAGCATTATAAAAACATTGAATGCAGCTCCTTAGTCAGCAGCATTCATAAAAAAAGCACTTCTTTTTCAAAAAGAGGTGCTTTTTTATCCCTTTTTTACAAATACGAATTGTAACATTCATTTTTACAAAAAAATTTTAATAAAAAGTTAAAAAAATCTAAATATTACACATCTTTACAAAGATACATAATACCTGTTACAATACTTAAAATTGTAAAAATTATTAATTAAAAGGTTGAAAAAAAGCAAATTTTTAAGATTAGGGTTTTTATACTAATCGTATCAGGAAGGTCCCGCTGTGAATTTCAATAACTATAAGAATATTGGAAATACTAATATAAATCAGTCCGACACTGAAAAAACCGGAGTTGAATCTAAGCATTCAAACCCCATAATTCCCAGCGGATTAATTTCCAAAATCAATACAATAAATAACAGAACAACAGCAAACCGTATGTATGCTGGTTATAACCAAAAAGCATGGCGTACTGCTGAAAACATTGACTACCACGAGGTTATAAAATTTATTAATGAAGTAACCTACAACAAAGACAACAAGAGCGAACTGTTTTATTCTTTGCACAACATATTTGTGAACAAACTGAATGCAGGTTTCTCCGCATTCGGGCTTTATTGCGAGCAATCAAACTGCATAAACTTTAAAATTATTGATAAAATAGGTTCAACGTTTACAAGCAGAATTCTATTAAACGGCTCTGACAACCCTGTTGAAAAAGCGTTTACCTCCAGAACAACGCAATTCACTGACAGTAACAAATTTTTGAATGTTCATTATTTGTCAGAATCAGGTGTTGCCATAGTACCATTAATTGCTATAAATCAATGTATAGGCGTTATGCTTGTGGGTGATGATAACTATGAAGCATCTTCTGATATTTACAAGCTCATGGCCAATTATCTTGCACTGTTTATTCAGAACAAAGATTTGTCTGCAAAAGTATTGATGAACACGGATACAGACGCACTTACAGGCTTGAACAACCATAGAAAATTTCAGGAAAAACTAGCAAGTGAGATTGATAAGGCACAGAGAACTCAAACACAAACATCTATCGTTATTTTTGATATAAACAACATCTCACAAATAAATAAAGACTTTGGTGCTGCAAAAGGTGATGAAATCATCAAACTTGTTGCAGACAAAATAAAACAGGGAATAAGAAGTAATGACTCTGCTGCAAGATACGGAGGCGATGAAGTTGCAATTATCCTGCCGGAAACAAACTCCGCAGAAGCAAAATACCTTGCAGAATACCTTACTTATTCATTGTCTTGTTGTCTTGTTGACGATGTTGGCCCTATAAAGGTTTCTGTCGGTATTGCAACATATCCAAACTCAACTAAAGATTTAGAAAAACTTTTAATTCTTGCAGAACAAGCTATGTTTATTTCAAAAAGCAAAGGCTACAAAAACGGTATGTCTACGATTGTTTGCTCTGATGACTTTGATTTTTGGGATGACACAGCGTTGAGCTCATTTGCATCAGTTATAGCAAAAAGACACGCATCAATTGGTATAAACTTTGATGAAGAGCTTGTGAATAAATTCCATTCAGAAGAAATAATAAACCAGGGTCATCTTATTGAAGTTGTAACATCACTGGCAAGCGCAATTGATGCAAAAGATGAATACACAAAAGGTCATTCGTCATCTGTATCAAGATACTCTGAAGCGCTGGCAAGAGCACTCAATCTGCCGGAAAAAGATGTTGAAAGAATTAAGCTCGGTGCATTGCTTCACGATATCGGCAAAATAGGCATCCCTGAAAACGTTCTCAAAAAACCTTCGAAATTAACTGACGAAGAATGGGAAATAATGAAGCAGCATCCGACAATTGGTGCGGAAAAAGTGCTTATGCCAAACGAATCGCTTCATGATTTAATACCCATTGTAAAATATCACCACGAACACTGGGACGGCTCCGGATATCCGGAAAAACTTAAAGGTGAAGATATTCCTCTTGCCGCAAGGATTGTTTCAGTTGCCGATGCTTATCACGCTTTGATTTCAGACAGACCTTATCGTAAGGGTATGTCTAATGAAAAAGCCTGTGAAATACTCAAAGTCGGCGCCGGCATACAATGGGATAAAAACCTTGTCAGAGAGTTTATTAATATTTCAGAATCTTTATATACAAAAATTTAGTAAAAAAATGATTCAATAAACAAGACGGATTAAAAAATGATTCTCCCGTCCTATTTTACTTATTTTATTTTTGCTACAATAAATACAAAATACTAAACAGAGGATAGATAAATGGAAGAAAAATTCGTACTTAAAGAAGAATTCATAAAACAGGCTCAAGAAATTTCAAGAGGAGCTGAATTGCTGCCAGGAGGAGTAAAAGAGCTTGCAATAAAATTACAAAAATCAAAAGAATCAGGCAAACCTATCCGTGTAAAACTGGGTATGGACCCTACACGTCCTGATCTTCACCTCGGACATACTGTTGTAATGAAAAAACTCAAAAAGTTTCAGGAGCTCGGGCACCAAATCGTACTCCTTGTTGGCGGAGCAACAGCAATGGTTGGTGACCCGTCAGGCAAATCTGAAACTCGCCCTGCTCTGACAAAAGAACAGGTTGAAGAAAACGCAAAAACATACTTTGAACAAATGTCAAAAGTGCTGGACACAACTAAAGCCGAAGTTGTAAACAACGCTGACTGGCTTCACCCTATGCAGCTTACTGAACTTTTAAAGCTGGCTTCTAACGTCACTGTTGCACAGATGATGACACGAGATGATTTTGCAAAAAGGTATGCAGAAGGAAAACCAATTTCAATTCACGAGTTTTTCTATCCGCTTATGCAGGCATATGACTCTGTAGCAATAGATGCAGATATAGAACTCGGTGGTACTGACCAAAGATTTAACGTTCTTCTCGGCAGAGAAATCCAAGCAGCATACGGAAAACCTAACCCTCAAATGGTTATGCTGCTGCCATTAATTGAAGGCACAGACGGCCAGGTAAAAATGTCAAAAACTTATCCGGAACACTGCATATCCCTTACTGACAGTGCAAAAGATATGTACGGAAAACTAATGTCTATTCCTGATACTTTAATTATCAAATACTTTAGTCTTCTTACTGATATTTCCGATGAAGAATTAAAAAATATCGAAGAACGTCTTAAAACAGAGAACCCTCGCAACATAAAAATGGAATTGGCATACACAATCACAAACGAATACTACAACGATGAAGAAACAAAAAAAGCACAGGATGAATTCATTAACGTAGTGCAGAATAAAGGAATACCCGAAGACATTGAAACTTATGAAATAAAAGAAGAAAAAAATATATTAGACCTTCTTGTCGAACTCGGCTTTGTTGCCAGTAAAGGCGAGGCCAAGAGACTAATTGCAGGCGGCGGTGTAAAAATAGATAATGAAAAAATATCTGATACAGCTTTCATCGTCAAACCACCCGCAGAACCGGTTGTATTACAAGCAGGCAAAAGAAAATATATGAGGCTGAAATAATGGCTCAAATTTATGAAAATATACTTGAATTGATAGGAAAAACTCCTCTTGTAAAATTAAATAAAATAAACACGGGTTTTGCAGATGTAGCAGTAAAATTGGAGTACTTTAACCCGGGCAATTCGGTAAAAGACAGACCTGCTCTTAATATGATTGAAAAAGCAGAACAAGAAGGGCTTATTGACAAAGATACCGTAATAATTGAGCCAACAAGCGGCAATACAGGTATCGGATTAGCCCTTGTTTGTGCAGTAAAAGGCTACAAACTTGTGCTGACAATGCCGGAAAGTATGAGTGTTGAAAGAAGAAAAATGCTTTCCGCATACGGAGCGGATTTAGTCCTTACTCCGGCAGAAGCAGGAATGAAAGGTGCGGTAAATGAAGCATTAAAGATTTCAGAACATTGTGAGAAAAGTTTTATACCTTCTCAATTTTCGAACCCTGCAAATCCTGAAGTACATGAAAAAACTACTGCTCAAGAAATTATTAAAGATACAGATGGCAAAATAGACATTTTTGTTGCATCTTTTGGTACAGGAGGAACAATATCAGGAGTAGGCAAAGCACTTAAAGCGTTTAATCCCGAAATAAAAATAATAGGAATAGAACCGGCCGAAAGCCCTCTAATTACACAAGGAAAAGCAGGAAGCCACGGCATTCAAGGTATTGGTGCAAATTTTATTCCTCAAAATTTACATAAAGAGTTTATTGATGAAATTGTCACAATCACAACGAAAGATGCAATTGAAACAGCAATTGAAATGTCAAAAAAAGAAGGAATCTGCTGCGGTATTTCGTCCGGAGCAAATGTAAAAGCCGCAATTGAACTATCAAAAATGCCTGAAAATAAAGGCAAATTAATAGTTGCAATGACTTGTGATTACGGTGAAAGATACCTATCCACACCACTATGCGAAATTAAGTAATTAAGGCAAAAAATGTTATTAAAAAGAGCTTTTGAACAGATAAAAGAAGATATAAAAACAATCTACGATAAAGACCCTGCGGCAGATAATATAATAGAGGTATTATTGTGCTACCCTGGGTTACATGCACTAATATTACACAGAATTGCTCACAAACTAAGATACTGGGGAATACCTGTCATACCAAGGATGATTTCATATTTTTCAAGGATATTAACAGGAATTGAAATACACCCCGGCGCAAGGATAGGCAGAAGATTTTTTATTGACCACGGGATGGGTGTTGTTATTGGAGAAACAACTTATATAGGAAATGATGTGCTTATCTATCAAGGTGTAACACTCGGCGGTACAGGCAAAGAACACGGAAAACGCCACCCGACATTGGAAGATAATGTGATTGTCGGAGCCGGAGCAAAAGTGCTTGGCAACCTTCGTATAGGAAAAAACTCCAGAATAGGAGCAGGTTCAGTAGTTGTGGACAATGTGCCAGATGACTGTACAGTTGTAGGTATACCGGGAAGGATTGTACACCAGCGTATAATGGTAGACGGTCAGTTGATGCACAACAGAATGCCCGACCCTGTTAAGTGCCAGCTCAACAGATTAAACTATGAAGTACAGGAAATTAAAGAACAGCTGAATATTACAACAAGCGGCAGAACAGACTGTTAAATTTACAGTTCTTAATTTTACAGTTTGTATATTTTAAAATTTTTTTTGTATAATGGAGTAGTGAAACAATTCACTTTATAAATTATGGTAAAAGGAGAAAAAAATGAAAGTAAAAATTAATGACGGATGCATAGCTTGCGGCGCTTGCGAATCAGTTTGCGATGCAGTATTTTCTATCGAAGACGTAGCAGTAGTTAACGAAGCTGCTGTTGCTGGTAACGAAGATTGCGTTAAAGAAGCTGCTGAATCTTGCCCTGTAGGCGTTATCGAAGTAGAAGAATAATCATTATTCTATATACAAAAAATCCTTGGAGTTTTGCTTCAAGGATTTTTTTGTTATAAAAATAATATTATGAAAGACAGTAAAAAAAATATAGATAAAATTATAAAGGGAATAAAAGATGCAAATCTCCCTCAAAGAGATTTTGTAAAAATGATGGAAACATTCCACGACCCTTTTAAAGTGTTAATTTGCTGCATTTTGAGTCTCAGAACAAACGACCTTACCACATACCCTTGCTCTTTGAGAATGCTTGAGCTTGGCACAAAACCTGAAGATTTTTTGAACATAGATGTTGATACACTGGCAAAAGCGATTTATCCTGTAGGGTTTTACAGAAATAAAGCGCAGCAGATTCTTGATATTTCAAAAGAAATAATCGAAAAACATAACGGCAAAGTACCTGACTCCATTGATGAGCTTGTAAAATTTAAAGGAGTCGGAAGAAAAACAGCGAATCTTGTAATGGCAAAGGGTTTTGACAAACCGGCAATTTGTGTTGATGTGCATGTACACAGGATTTCAAACAGATTAGGCTGGGTAAAAACCAAAACTCCCGAAGAAACAGAAATGGCACTTCGAGAGCTTTTACCTGAAAAATACTGGCTTGATATAAATACAATACTTGTCACATTCGGTCAAAATTTATGCAAACCTCAAAGGCCTATGTGCGAAGTTTGTCCAATAACAGAATATTGTCAAAGTTTTAAAGGTTAAACGGCTGTTTTTTCAGCAATTTCTTCAAGATATTTCACTGCAAAACATCCTGCCACAGCACCGTCTGCTGCTGCTGTAATAACCTGTCTCAAAGGCGTTGTTCTCACATCACCAATTGCATATACACCTTTAACTGATGTTTCCATGCATTCGTTTGTCACAATGAAACCTGCTTCGTTTTGCTGCACCTGTGCGTTTATATAGTCAATATTCGGAGCAAAGCCTATGTATGGGAATACGCCGTCTGTTTCTATTTCAAAAGTTTCATTAGTTTTAACATTTTTCAAAACAAATGACTCAACACAGTCTTTACCTTTGATTTCTACAGGGATAGTGTCATAAATAAACTCTACTTTGTCATTTTTAAAAGCACGGTCTTGAACAATTTTATCAGCTCTTAACTGGTCACGTCTGTGTATAATATAGACTTTTTTGGCAAATTTTGTTAAATAACAGCCTTCTTCAACAGCAGCATTGCCGCCACCCACAACCGCAACCACTTTGTCCCGGTAAAAAGCACCGTCACAAACTGCGCAATAGCTCACGCCTCTGCCTACAAATTCTTTTTCTCCCGGAATACCCAGTTTTTTTGCTTGCGCACCTGTTGCAATAATGACTGTTTTTGCTTCAAAAACAGAGTCTTTTGTTTCAATTATTTTTGTTTCGGGCTGCAAATCAATTTTTTCAATTTCCTGCATAGGGAATTTATCTATGCTGAACATATCAGCATGCTCTTCAAATTTTTCCATCATGTCATACCCGCCGATTTTACCGAGTGCCGGATAATTTTCCAGCTCAAGGTAATTTGAAGGCTGACCGCCGAACATGGAAATATCAACTACAGCAGTTTTTGCATTGCCTCTAGCAGCATAGATTGCAGCCGAAAGACCTGCAGGCCCACCGCCCAATATAACTACATCGTATTCTAATTTCTGTTTCTCACTCATTTTTTTCTCTCTATCTGATTAAAACTATCTTTCACTCATAAATATCGATTGAGCGGAGTTTCCGGAAATTTTTTGAGCCTTTATCTTATAAATGACGACATCCGAACTCACTTTCTCCCCGTATTTATATTTTTCTATAACTATTTTATCAGTTCCATAAAAATTTTCACCATTTAATGTCAAAGTCGGAGACTCTGTCATTTTAGCGTTTTTGTTTTGCGTAACATGTGTAAATTTTATCTGGTTGCCCTTAACATCCTCGACAGTAACAGACGCCTCTGCACCCGAAACAGGATTTGTTAATGTAATGACGTCACCAACCTTTGATAAGTTCCAAAAATCCGTAGTTACTTCATTAAACATATCTTTGTTGTTTGTGTAAGAAATTGTCGAAGTGATTTTCCATGTACCGAAAAATCCCGATGGCACTTTATCTGATAAAGAAACTCCGGCTTGAAGCACCATCCCCTCGCAATTAGCAGCTAATGGAGTTATAAAGAAAAACATAAAAATTAATACAAGAATTTTTTTCATAATTAATATATAAGGTTCCCTAAAAAAATATCAATCCAAATTAACTATTTATGTTATTCTTTATTTATGGAAAAGATTTTTACAATCACCGTTAATAATCTTGATGAGACTAATATTCTCGCTCAAAAGTTTGCAAAAGCCGTCAAAGATAACGGAGCTTTTGTCTGCCTTTACGGAGATATTGGCGCAGGCAAAACAGCTTTTACAAAACTTGTGGCAAAACATTTGAATGTTAAAGAAAAAGTTACAAGCCCGAGTTTTGTTATTATCAACGAGTATCTCTCAGGAGATTTGCCTGTATATCATTTTGACCTTTATCGCCTTGAGCAGGAGGGGGTTAGAACCATAATTGATGAATTAACAGAATATTCACGTCCTGATGTTTTAACTTTTGTTGAATGGGCTGAATTTTCAGACTTCGAGCTTCCTTTTGACAGAATGGAAATAAGAATTGAATATATTGATGAAACAACAAGAAAATTTGAATTCTTTGCGTCATCAGATGATTACAAAAAGCTTTTGGAAGGAATAAAAAATTGAAAATTTTAACTTTCGATACCAGCCTTGATAAAACATATGTGACACTCTCAGACAACGAAAAAATACTGTCTGATATTATTGTCGAAAATCATAATGAAAAGTACCATTCAGCTTTTTTGATACCTACTATTGTAAGTATTTTAAAAGATAACAACCTTACAATGAAAGACATTGACGTCATTGGCACAAACATAGGCCCTGGCAGCTTTACTGGCATAAGAGCCTGCGTTACAGTTGCCAGAGTAATTGCGCAGCAGCTAGACTGCCCTCTTGTTGGAGTCAGCTCATTAGAAATTCTCTCACACATTAATAAAGAAAATAAAAAAACAATAACAATTCTGGATGCAAGAAAAAAACAATACTATACAGCTGTCTATGAAAACGGAGTACAGTTGCAAGAACCGGCTCTAACAAACGAAGCCGACGTTTTAAAAACAGATTTTTCCGGCTGTGTTGTTATTAGTGACAGCTCCACGCACAACTTTCTTAAAGAAAACAGCATTGAATCTCTGGTTTATACAGATATTAATGATGACCTTGGTGTTTACCTTAATAAAATAGTGTTTAACAAAATATACAATGCAGATAAAGAAGAATATCTCTGGGGAAAACTCAAACCGCTTTATCTTCAGGCACCGCCTGTAACAATTTCACCCAAGGCCAAGATTTCTTAATCTTAATATATATATAGGATTACAAAAATGTGATATTATTATTTAATTAAGATAATAATATTTATTGGAGATTAGATTAGTATGGATTTTACCTCTTTAGTAGGCGTATTTTTCGGGATAGTATGTATCTTAATTGGTCAGGCAATGGAAGGCGGAAACATCGGACAGCTTTTGCAGATAACCGCTGCATTTATTGTGTTTGGCGGTACCGGTGGTGCGGTTATATTGAGTTTTTCTGTTGAAGAGTTAAAAAATGCACTTTTATTGTTAAAAGACGTGTTTATGGGCGAACAAGTAAATTTTGATGAACTGATAGCCGAAATTATAAAATTTGCAACCAAAGCAAGAAGAGAAGGAGCAATTTCTCTAGAAAAAGAAGCAAGAACAGCATCTGATTCATTAATGGTAATGGGTCTCGAAGCAGTTGCCGACGGTACAGATCCGGCTCTTGTCAGACAGATGATGGAAACACAGGTTTCTTTACTCGAAGAAAAAGTTGCAGGCGGAGCCAAAGTTTGGGAATCTGCAGGCGGTTTTTCTCCAACAATCGGTATCATCGGTGCTGTATTAGGATTGATTCAGGTAATGCAAAACCTTTCTGACCCGTCAAAACTCGGTGCCGGTATTGCGGTTGCATTCGTTGCAACAGTTTATGGTGTTGGTGCAGCCAACTTAATATTTATTCCATTTTCAACAAAACTCAAATTTAAGTTTAAAAAAGTATTTTTGAAAAAAGAAATGATTATAGAAGGTATTCTTGCCATTCAGGCAGGAGAAAGCCCTGCTTTGATTGAAAGAAAACTTCAGGCTTATATTTTAGACAGTCACATGAAAGAAGAAGCGGCATAGTAAATGGCAAAAAAGAAAAAACCGGAAGAACATGAAAATTTAGAACGATGGCTTGTGTCTTATGCGGATTTTATGACACTTCTTTTTGCAACTTTTGTTGTTTTATATGCACTGTCTCAAATCAATGTTAATGAGTTTAAAAAAGTAGAAGAGTCACTAAAAAAAGCATTCAGCGTCCAATCTATACTTGATGGGGGAAGCGGTGTAATGTCTTCCGGCGAATCCGTGCTCGACGCAAGTGCAGCCAATTCGATGATTGACTCACTGATGATGGAATACATCAGCCAGAGATATGAGCAGGAATCCTATGACCAGATAAAAAAAGAAATAGAAGATATGGCAAAATCCGGAGAACTTAACGGAGTAAGCGCCACAATTGATGATAGAGGCCTTGTTATTACTATCACAGATAAAGGCATTTTATTCCAATCCGGCTCTGCAGAACTGTCAAAAAATGCAGAAAAAGTACTCGAAACTATCGGAAAACTAATTGTACAAAAATTTGCAATGCACGCAATAAAAGTAGAAGGCCATACAGACAGTGTGCCTATATCTGGCGGTAAATATCCATCCAATTGGGAGCTTTCCTCTGCAAGAGCCTCTTCTATTGTCCGATATTTAATAAACAAATTCAAAATTCTGCCTGATTTAATGTCAGCTGTCGGCTATGCCGACACAAGACCTGTTGAAACCGGCAAAAATGCAGATATAGCCAAAAACAGACGAGTTGAAATTGTTGTTCAAAGAAATTTACACAAAAATCTTGATCATTATCAAAATACTTATATGAAAATGGGTAAAACAGAACAACAAAGAAGAAGAAACGAACAAATCAAAATAATAAGAGAAATAGATAACAAGGATATAGAAGCCCTTGGTGAAGATATCCAACAAACCTACGAAGAAACAGGAAGTGAATTTTTAGAAGAATCACAAAGAATAGAAAGATTGTCTAATCCTAAGTAAACATAATTTCCATGTTTATTCTATAATGATATTGTCTGGTATTTAAGAGGACAATTTTTTGCAAAACATTAAATTGACTAGATATATTTTAATATCATTGGTATTAGGGATAATCGTCGGAGTGGCATTTCCAGCTTTTGCCGTCAAGCTTTCACCTCTTGCGATGATGTTTTTGAATATGGTCAAAATGATTATTGCGCCATTGCTTTTTGCAACACTTGTTATAGGCATTGCTGGACACGGTGATATTAAAAGCCTTGGCAAAATAGGATTCAAAACCATAATATATTTTGAAATAGTTACTATTGCAGCATTGTTGATAGGATTAGGAATAGGTCATTTTACACAACCAGGAGCAGGCCTTTCTCAACCCGCTAATATTTCTTCAGCATACATGGATGCTGTTACTGCAATGGGCCACAGCTCACATCATGCATCTTTAACGCAGCTTGTGATAGATATATTCCCCTCTAGTGTCGTAAAATCAATGGCGGAAGGTAATCTGCTACAGATTGTTGTATTCAGCTTATTTTTTGCACTTGCAATTTGTGCAGTCGGGCAAAAAGCAAAACCTGTATTAGATGTATTGAACTCGCTGTCTGAAATAATGTTCAAGTTTACGGAATACGTAATGTATTTTGCACCCATAGGTGTTTTTGCTGCAATAGCCAGCACTATAGGCAATAGCGGTATAGGAATATTGCGAAATTACGTAAAAATTGTATTTTCACTTTATTTTGCACTTGCGGTGTTTATTTTGTTTATCATACTCCTTGTCTGCAAGGTTGTAAAAATCCCTGTGTCAGGCCTGATAAGAACACTAAAAGACCCGGCTTTACTTGCTTTTTCAACCGCCAGCTCTGAAGCAGCATTGCCAAAAGCAATGGAGCAAATGGAAAAATTTGGTGTACCCAAAAATATTGTTGGTTTTGTTATGCCGACAGGATACACCTTCAACCTTGACGGAAGCACATTATACCTGTCTATGGCAGTGCTTTTTGCAACACAGCTTGTCGGTATAGAGCTTGCATTTCAGCAGCAATTAATCATTATGTTTGCGTTGATGTTTACAAGCAAAGGTGTTGCAGGGGTGCCAAGAGCTGCTCTTGTTGTGCTGGCAGGTACTTTATCCAGTCTAAACTATCCATTGATAGGTGTTGCAATCCTCCTTGGTATTGACCAGATTCTTGATATGGGAAGAACAACAGTAAACCTCATTGGCAACTGTATTGCAACCATTTTTATCGCAAGATGGGAAAATGAATTTAATTACGACAAAATGCATGAATATCTTGCATCAAAAGAAGTATAAATTTTACGAAATATTACAAATTAAGCTGATAATATAAAGTTTGACAAGTAAATAGCCGATATTTCAATTAAAAGAAACCAAGGGATTTTATTTTATATATCAGACCAGATACAAGTAGGCAAGATTAATAAGATTCATTCACTGAATAGCAATGAATCAGAAGATTCATTACAATTTAAACCTGTAGTTTTCAATCCCGAAATTATACAGGATGTACAAACTGATTTTTCGCATAACAGGGAATATTCAACTAAAGAAAAGAATGAGCTGGATAGATTCTTAGGAGATTTCCTTTATGGTTCATCAACATCAGGTTTACAAGAAATTTCGAACTACAACAAAAGTGTGGGCTGGTTAAATATTACAGATAGAGCAGTGAACAGCTTTAAGGTTTACACAGGACAAACTGACAGAATTGAGCTGGAAGAAAATCTTAAACAAGAACAAAAAGATTACAAAAAACTCAAAGACACAGCTTATTCAAAGCCAGGAGCATTTGAATCACAAATTGAAAGAAAATTTGGTATTCCTTACTCGCATCAAAACATCTCATATCTAAAAAACACAGCAGAAGATTATACAAGAGTAACTGCATATCACGAAAAATATGAGGGGTTAAAGCAGGGCTTTTCAGATGTAAAAAATATTTTGCGCCAAGAGAAGGAATACAAACAGGCTCTAAATATGTAAAGGGCCCGGCGGCTCACGCATTGACAGCACCATCTCCATCGTCTCATGAAAAATTCGGAGAAACACTATTGAAATTTTGTAACGGCAATCAAGAACTCGTAAACGAATATATGAAAAACATTTCAGCCAAATACACGACAAGAGCTGAAATAGAAAAACATATGCCTGAAATAATGGATGAATTGTTAAATAAATGTAAATCCGAGTATAAAGATGCATTAGGTGTAAAAAGTTATTCTCAATATGAAAACGAGTACAATATTGCCTGCAAAAAAGTATTCGGCAAAGAAGATTCAAAAAAATAGCACAGAATTTTGTAAAAAATGCAAAAACTCAAGCAGCCTACACAGAAGTAGGATTAACTATTGCAACATCATTACTATTACCACAAAGCAGTATTGCAAAAACAAGTTTTCAAAAAACAGCACTGCAATACGGAAAAAAAGCAGCTGTATCTAACTTAAAGTCAAAAATGACACTTACAATGGGAGCCATGCCTGCAACTCTCACAACACTCAACGCAGCAACAAGTGAAGAAGGCTTTACTGAGCAAAATATAAAAGAAATTAAAGAAAAATTTAAAAACGGAATGCTATATGGAGGCTTTTGAGCATATGTATCAGGGCCGTTGGGTAATGCAGTATCTAACATCTTATCAAAAAAGCCGTATCTATTCAGCATAGCTGTCTCAAAATCAATGGGCACAGCAGCAGAAACAACTGCCGATGTTATTTTTGATGGAATAACAAGTGATGTTGCATTTAAAGACTCTTTAAAACAAAATGGCGGATTTAATTTTGGAATGATGATTGGCGGTGGAATTATCCATAAATCTCTAAATAAATTGTCTGTATCAAATTTAAACACAGGAGAGTATATAGTTAAAGATAATAATGCAAAAACTGTTTTTAAAGCAAAAGACAGCAACGAACTTGCAGGATTTGTCATGGCTCAAGGATTACAAAGAAGAGAAAAAATAAAAGAGCAAATACAAAACGGCAAAAAATTAAATTATCACAATCTTAAAATCCCCAAAGGGCGACTTAGTGCACCACGAGCAGGATTTGATGAAACGCCTAAAGCATATGTTGATATCATAAAAAACAATAAAACAGAATTACAAAATATGTGCAGAGCATATCTTAATGATGAAATAGATGATTCTATACTGGCATCAAAATTTGAAAACTTTTTAGCCGACAAAATGAATATGCCTGAAAAATTAAATAATAGAATAACTACACATACTAGAGCTACAGCTCAGGCGTACAAAGATGCCGGCTGGGAAGAAGTAATAAGCAATTATCCACGCAATAATTTCTTATCAAATGAATATATAAGAGCAGAAAAGCTTATGCAGGCAGACCTTAATTATGACAGCAGTAATCTCAAGTCTTATTATTCCAACCTTCAAGAAACCAAAGCACATGAAATTAATGTAAGGACAGAGCTTGAGTTTGAGTACTCAATACTTGAAACAATAAGTAAAGAAGAATATGAAACAGCAAATAAAGTGTATTCCTTAATCAATGAGAACTATAAAGATTACGAACCACTTCTAGATATAAAAGCAAGCATTGATGCTGATTCATATTCACTTGTTGAGCTTGTAAAAGAAGCAAAATCCATGGGGGAAACAAAACCTGAAGAAATAGTTGTATTGTTAATCGACGAAATTTAAAAATTTTTCATGCTTGTTGTATAATAAGTTTGTAAAAGATTTATGTGCGATTGGCGGGTCCTATGCTTCAAATTTTCAAAACACAGGAAGACAAAACCTTAAAAGAACTTTCCATAAATGAATTTGAGCAAGGCTCATGGTTTAACCTTATAAAGCCAACGGCTGACGAAATCAAACAGGTTGCCGCTGCATTGAATATAGACTCTGACTTCTTAAGAGATTCATTAGACAGTGAAGAACGTTCGCGTATTGAGCTTGATGATGACAAACTCCTCATCATCACAAATATTCCTATGATGGAAGATGAAAACAGTTTTGATACATTGCCTCTGGGTGTTATTTTAACTCCCGAAAATATTGTAACAGTATCTTTAAAAGAAAACAGAATCATATCTTTCTTTAACCAGGATACAACCAAACTTTTTGACACATCTAACAGAACGAGATTTTTATTTCAGATACTGTTTCGTTCTACAAAATTTTACCTGAGATACCTTGAGCACATCAACAGACATACTGACAAAATAGAGGTTGAATTAAGACGTACAATGAAAAACAAAGCATTGTTTCAACTTTTAGACGTGCAAAAATCTCTGGTATACTTTACTACTGCATTAAAAGATAACGGTCGGGTTTTGGAAAAACTCAGCAGATTCAAAAAATTTGCAGGGTTTTCAAACTTTATGGAATACAACGAAGAAATCGAAGACCTGATGGAGGACGTTATCATTGAAAACAAACAGGCTGTTGAAATGGTAGAAATGCACCGAAACATCCTCGAGAGCATGATGGATGCTTTTGCATCAATTATTTCCAACAATCTGAACATAGTAATGAAATTTTTAACATCTGTCACAATTATACTGGCTATTCCTACAATGGTTTCCAGCTTCTGGGGCATGAACGTTGATGTACCTATGGCTCATTTTCATTATGCATTTCTTGGTATATTAATGTTCTCCTTAATTCTTGCCGGAATCATAGCAACTATATTAGCCAAAAAGGGACTGTTCTGATTTTCATTTTTCGGTTTTCTTTAAGTTAATGTAACAATGTTAATAAATTCTGCGGCATGATTAGCAAATTTTTTTCTGTTTAATCTTAATACTTATAGTCAATGTGTTATGTGAGGTAAAACTGTGAATATCAAAAGTTTGAATTCAACTTACAATTTAAAAGCAACTAATCCGTTAAATAAGAAGAACAACCATAATCAAAACCCGAGTTTTTCAGGTTGTGTTTTGACACAGGACACTGCGGGGAACAATATTTACAAAATTTTTGTACCAAATGCTCCACAAGGTACAAAAGTTGAATACGTAACCATGACAAAAAATAAAGACGGAGTATACAAAGCACATTCAAAACCTCAAACAAGATATTTGCCAACAGGCTACCAACCATTGATATTGACAGATAAAGATATAAACCTCGATAAAAACTCAACACTTGGCTATAAAATAACCGTACCGGGAAGTCCACTTTACAGGGAAAGCTGTGCTGCGGATATGGACAGCGGATACTATATTGCAAATGCTCCATCTGACCCCAATTTATCTTCACCAAAGGTCATAGAACACATTTTTGTTGACGCATTTAATGTTAAAGATGACAAAGCATTGCACTCTAAACGTAACCACTTTAATATTATGGGCGGAACAATAAACTCTGTTAACGAAAAGATTCCTGCTCTTGCAGAAGCTGGAATTACAGATGTTTTAGGCAATCCGCTTATTGGTCAGGACAACAAATCCAGCCAGGGATATTGGACAACAAATCCATATCAAATTACCAGAAACCTCGGCACCATTACTGATTTTAAAAATCTTATGGTTAACTTGTTCAGACATGATATGAGATGGATTGCGGATGGTGCATTTGTTAACGAAGGCATTGAGGGTATTCACATTGAAGATATTGCAAACTTCGGCACACAGAGCCCGTTTGTCAATTATTTTGAGACAAAAGATCTTGATTCGCTGACTGCTAAATTTGGTATCTACTCAAAAAATAGCAATGTTAACAAACATATTCACATTCAGCTTGTCAACGCACCATACAAAATAAACTTTGTAAAAGACGGTGATAAATACATAGAAAAAGATGTAAAACGAGTTTCTTACGATTCAACCAAGCCCACTTATATTCAAGTTTTTGATGACAGACTTGCCTCTGAAGAACAGATGAACGGCAGTGATATTTTTGATATTTATGCCAACAAAACAACAGGCGATGATTTTGAAATAACAAACTACATGGGCTCTGTACAACCAATACACAGAAAAGTAACACCCAAAGAGGTCGAAGATAATTACAAAAAATATAAAGAAGCAAGACATTACGATAAAAACATCGAGTTTAAAAACAGTCTTTCAAGATGGACTAATTTCGAATTTGATATTTCAAACAAAAATAGCGGAATTTCTTTGTGGGTAGGAAACGCAGATATTTCGAAAAAACGTTTTGTTTTGCCGGAACAAAGTGTACTTGACCAGTTAAAAGACAAATCAAGAAAGCCTCTTATTGAAGCTGCTCCATATCAAGTTCAAGATGATACTGTTCAGGTAGGCAAATTCTGGACAAATGAAGTTTCAAGAACACTTGCTGAAGAAGCTGCCAGAGAAATTGGACAAAAAGTAAATGAAGGCAGCTCCTATAAAGATGCAATTGATATTTTGATTAAAGAACAAAAATTGCCGCAAAAAGCAAAAATTGTATACGAAAAAGATGAAAACGGAATCAGCGCACTTGAGAACATTTTGGAAAAAGATTTCTTTGATGAAAATGAAAGAAACTATAAACTAAAACCATTCAAAATGCCGGAATCAATCACAGACGGTTTGATGTCATTTCCTATGGATGCAATAGAATTTGCACCTGATCTAGCAGGAGCATTGTCGTATCCGCATATCAAAAATCTTGCCGTAACTGAAGATACAGTCGGGCTTTCCAGATACGATATGTACAAAATGGGCGATGAATATTACAATCAAATGCCTGAAAGATACAGAGCACAGTATAAAAAAATGGATAATGTCATTGCAAATGACATGAGCGTAAAAACAAAAGATATAATCAACAAATTAAGTGAAAAACTCAATATAAAAATGCTGGATGCAAAAGGAGAATTAACACAGGAAGGCAAAGAAATCTATGCACTTATTGCTCCGGATATTGCTAAATTTTTAGTTATTTCAGCACTTGCACCAAAAATTCAATTTAAAGAAAACGACAAGTTTTTGGAATATGACCCTGATGAATTAAGAAAAATAAGTCAAAACTCTTTAAATCTTCAATATGAAATTTCACCGGAAGAGCTAGCTGCCGCTTTGACAAACAAAATCAAAAAAGGCGTAAATTCTATATCTGCAGAAAAGCAGGGTGAGTTTGTAAACCATCTTGAAAAAAGACTTCACAGTATTAATTCAGATTCAATTAATGTTGCAAGACTTATCATGGAAAAAACAGAATCAGGTTTGAACTGGAGAATTGATGCGGCAAAAGATGTTGCGGCTCCAGAGCTGGTTGAAGATGCAAGATTTGATGATAATGCAAACAAACAGGCAGTAATGAAATTCTGGAACAAATTCAACGAAGGAACATTTGAGTACAATCCAAAACGTTATTCTATAGGAGAACTCACAAATTGGCCCTCTAGCATTTATTCCGAATTTAAACAAAAAACAGGATTTAGCACAATTTCAGATTACGAATACTTCTATTCATCCATACCCGGATTATTTGGTGTTAACAGTGAAGGTGTTCACGTCGGTTCTTTAAATGAAGTTGTTCAAGATAAGCTCTTTAGCAAAGGCAATAATGTAGGATATCTGGACTCAGGTAATGAAGAAAGTATAAACTACGCTCATAGATTTGTTGGCAACCATGACAAGCCAAGAGTCTTACATTTGCTTGCTTTAGATATGCAATTATTCCTAAATAATAAAAATGAAGCAATGTCAAAAGCACTTGCTGAAGGATTCCATAATACAGAAAGATATCAGGCTTTGGATAATAATTTTAAAGCCTCAATATACGAAGTTATTACACAGGTGCTTGAAAAAGGTAAATATCTCAAAAACGGAAAAGAAATCATTGCAGACTCTGAAAACTTTGGAGTAAGACCTTTTGACTTTAATATTGATCTTGTCATTGAACAGACAAAAGAAAAAAATGCAGGGTTCAAACATTATGCACAAAATAATCCTGCAGAAATAAAGAAACTCAAAGCTGATGTATTGCAGACAATATTAAAACCTGCTCTTGAAAAATACAGAGCAATATGGTTTACAATGAACGCACTACCAGGTGCACCAACAAATTATGCCGGTGATGAATTTGGCATGACCGGATGGGAAACAGCTTGTAAAAACGAAAAACAAGAAAACAGAAACCCTATTCGCTGGGACAGACTCGATGATAATGATTACAAATTTATCAAAGAATATAAAAGCAAAATTGATGATATAAGCAGAATAAGAAAAAAAGAAGCAGCATCAGCTCTCTCCAACGGTTCAACAATCAAATTAGAAGACCAGCCAGTACAAGGAGAAAGAAGCGCCGTTGCTTTATACAGATACAATGACAAAACTGATGCTGTTTGTGTTTTACACAATGCCGGATTTGGCGGTGATAGAAACCTTGCCGGATACGATTTACACCTCAATTCAATAAAACTCGGAGGTTTGCCAAACGGTTTGATTGAAGGAACAATTTATCGTGATGCGTTAAATCCGGAAAGCAAGTATAAAGTTACAAATCCGTACGAAATTAAAAAAATCGATGACAACGGAAATATACAAGAAGATATAAATCTTGGCAACGCCGGAATAATTTTACTGCGTGAAAGAGATTTTAAAGGCAAAGAACTTTCTTTTAAAGGAAGAATCGAAAACGCCAATGTAAAACTTGCAAATACAAAGTTTAATATTGCAGCACCTTCTTATAAAAGAATTTAAAATAATTGCCTCAAAATATTGTTTAAGTTAATATAATATAGCCGTGCTCCACGGGGACTTGGCGGATCTCTCGACCCGAACGCTTACGCGGGGTGCAGAGCCTGCTGTGAGGCTTGTGGAAAAAGGAGGAATCGTATATTTGTTTATGATTGCTCAAGATCTTTCGGCAAAAGCAATCGAACCGTGTCAGATCAGGAATGAAGCAGCACTAAGATTCAACTTTTGGGTGAAAGTTTTTTGAGAGGGAGATAAATATATTGAGGAATTTGATTTTCATTTGACGATAGGCAGTGGCACGGCTTTTATTTTTTATTTTTTTGTTTTCTTTTTGTTTAATAAATCTTTATTAAGAATGTAAAAAAAATTTTTAGCCAGTTGTACTAGGAAGCATGGTCAATTGTAAAACTTATTTTACAAAAATCGTGTTGTTTTCAAACTTTTATCTTTGTATGATTATTTCACTGGGAATAGAAAGAGGTGATGGCAAATTCCGGGGATGATAAGAATCAAGGAAGAGGAAAAAGAAAAAAATTTTGATTTTAAATTAGGAAGATTTGAAAAAGAATTAAGTATGAATTAGGTTTTGGCTACTAGCCGTTGGGAAGAGAGAAATTAGGGGATGAGAAAAAGACAATAAAGTTCTGTCGGATTTTTATGACAGAACTTTTTTACATGTTAAAAGTTTTTTAAAAAATTAAAAAAAGTACTTATTTTTTTTTATGTCTGTATTAAAATAAATATATCGAACATTAAAATAAATCGGGACGTAGCGCAGCTTGACTCTGCCGAACAAAAGGTGACTAAATGTC
>ENA-ORTP01000189-ORTP01000189.1-human-gut-metagenome-genome-assembly--contig:-NODE-189-length-81594-cov-4.530961_pt1 | contig 81594 bp, 76 predicted proteins | sample MGYA00241913_ERZ509190 | MGnify/ENA primary metagenome ERZ509190 (study PRJEB26280, sample SAMEA2338839) | human gut metagenome | biome: human gut; feature: human-associated habitat; material: faeces...
TTTTTTATGTCATAGGAAAGTTCGTCCTATGACATAAAAATGCTCCGCGAGGATCCTATTGCGGTGGGAGGGAAATATGCCGTTGATACGACCTGCCGCAGATGAAATTCTTTATTCTTGACAATAATAAAGATAAGTGTTATATTTCATATAGAACAAAGTAGAAGTCAAATGGAAGTGTCAGGGAAAGTGAGAAGGTGACAAAATTGAAAACAAAAAGAGATTGCTACGAAATTCTTGGAGTGAGCAGAAATGCTACAGCAAGTGAGATAAAGAAGGCATACAGAAAACTGGCGAAAAAGTATCACCCGGATACCAATGTAGGCAATACACAGGCAGAGGAGCGATTTAAAGAAGCTACAGAGGCTTACGAAATTTTAAGTGATGAGAAGAAACGAAGCATGTATGATCAGTTTGGGTACGGGGCATTTGACAGCAGCGGCCCGGGAAGTCAGAATGCACAGGGATCACAGCAGGGAGGCTATCGGGAGTACCATTTCACAGGAGATGATATGGGAGATATTTTCCGGGATATTTTCGGAAATGGTTTTGGGAGCAGAGGATTTCACGAAAGTGATTTTTATGGAAACCGCAGTTTCAGACGCAGAGGCGTTGATGTGAATGCAGATGTGACGGTTACTTTTGATGAGGCAGCCTTTGGGTGTGAGAAAATCTTTCGTTTTCGGGACGAGGCTTCCGGTGCGCCTCAAACTCTTCAGGTGCGGATTCCGGCAGGAATGGAATCCGGCAAAAGTATTCGCTTAAAGGGAAAGGGTGCGCCCGGAACAGGAGGAGGAGAACCGGGAGATTTGCTCTTAAAGGTTCATGTACAGGAGAAACCAGGCTTTGAGCGTAGGGGCATGGACGTCTATACCACAGTAAAAGTACCGTTTACAACAGCAGTTCTGGGAGGAGAGATTGCAGTTCCTACGATTTATGGAACTGTTTTATGTAAAATTCGTGAAGGAACTCAGTCAGGTACTAAAATCAGGCTGAGGGGTAAGGGCATTGTTTCCATGAAAAATGCATCTGTCCATGGAGATCAGTATGCAGTTGTGGAAATTCAGGTTCCTCAAAATATCAGCAGAGAAGCAAAGCAGAAATTGAAAGAATTTGAACAGCTATGCCGAAGAAGCAGCGGTTCCGGAAGCGCTGCATAAACAGAATATGCAGCAAAGTTCTATGTTTCAATGCTATCAGGGCTGTCGTAGAAAATTCGCAGTATGCGTTTCTTACGGCAGCCCTGATAGGTGTTTTCATACATTTCCATATTTAATTTCTGAAATCAAAAAAATCTTTTACAGGTACATCAAGGGCATCTGCAATATCAAACAGACTTTCCAGAGAAAGGGAGGTCTTTACCTGCGGGGCTTCGATGTTGCTGATGTGTGTTCTGCTTAACCCTACATTCTGAGCCAGTTCGGATTGCGTCAGTCCCTTTAATTTTCGATAATAAGAGATAGTCAGTCCAAGTTCCCGGAACTGGCGGATTCTTTTTTCATCCATAGTTGTTTTCTCCTTGTCTTACTAGAGTATAGCATTGACAGGAATATTTAAAAACAAACTAAAAACATGCAAAAGCAAACATATAAGTTGCAAAAGATAAATAAAAATTGAAATATGCAGCCTTAAACTGTGGAATCCAGATAAGCGTCTGCCAGAGAACACATCTTTTCCAGACTGAATACGTGTACATGGTTTCCGGAAATGGTTTCAAATCCGCTTACAAAATCGGACTTTGAGAAAAGATAATACCATTGTTCTTCATCAGGGAAAAGGCTGGCATGTTTTTGCAAATCGTACAGGGTGTCGACGTCCAGCCATTCCTCTGTCCAGAAGCAGGCTCCCAGAAGGATTTTATCTCTGGAACAGGCTGCAATGGAGATGTATTCCGTTCGCTTTTTGGTAGGGTGCTGTCCCCACCAGCGACCAATTCTCTGCAGAGAAAAAGGCGCTGTATGCATTTTTTCTTCCAATTCCAGAAATTCCCGGCAGATGTCAGGGAAGGTATCTTTTTCATAATTTTCCAGCAAAGGAACAATTTGTTCTTCAAAAATTTTGTCCCCTTCCCCCATTTCGATCTCTGACAGATAAGGCAGTACACAGGTATACCAGAAGCGGAAAACATGGTCGCAAATCAAATAGAGCGCTCTTCGGCTGCCCTGGTTTTCCGTAACCGGGACAATGCGGCTGACCAGATTTCGGGAAGCCAGAGAAGAGAGCAGGCTTCCGGCTGCGCTGGGAGTCAGCTCTGTGCAGTCGCAAATTTCCTGAAGCTTTCTGGTGCTGTTTCCAATAGATGCCAGGATTGCCCGCATAATGGGAGAGGCAGAATAATATTCTCTTGTGCGGGTTTCTGTAAGGCGATAAAAAATACCATCGGTTCTGAAAAATAATTCTCGGATTTTTTCCTGTACAGAGCAGTCTGCAGGAAAATATTTCAAATAAGCCGGAACACCGCCTGTAATATAGTAGAGTAAAAGTTGCTCTTCCTGCGTCATATTCGGATATAATTTCCGCATTTCAAAGAAGGAAAAGGGGGTCAGAAGGAAGGCGGAAGCCTCTTTTGCGCGTTCCTTTTCATACAGAGCAGCAGGCTTACACAGGAGAACCAGAAGTCGGGATTTGGGGTCTGCCCGCTGCACCAGAGTCTGCAGCATGGAAGGAAAACGTCGATTTCCTGCTGTCCAGTTTGTAAAATCATCTAAAATTAAAACCATAGGTTCATTTACAGAAGCTTTGGAAAGGACTTTGAAAAGATCTGTAAATTTTTTTGCATTTTCACAGGAAGCTCCCAGCCTGCGGATACAAAGTTGTTTGAAAAGAGAAAAGATTTCCTCAAAAGGCAGGGCAGGTGTTTTAAAATACAGTATATTTTTGCCCTGTGAAAACTCCTGCAGCAGCCGTGTTTTTCCCATGCCAGGGTGAGAATAGAGGGAAACTGTCCGGGTAATCTGGGAGGTATATAATTGATTCAAATCAGAAAGCAGTTGACCTTTATCTATAAACATGATTTCTCCTTTTTGTATTACTGGTTTTTCTACTATTTTAGAGTCCGTTTTACAGAAAGTCAAAAGGTTTTGACAGTTTTTTTATAGAAAGTTTAGATTTGATTCGATTTTCTTTAGAAGAAAAAAGAGAGAATTATGGTATAATAACTATATAAGTGCAATTTAAGCTCTATGATAAGCTTTAGAATAACTTTGGCGGAGATACAGTGGTTATGAAATTAAAAACGAGAATTATCATTTCTTTCTTTATTATTGTGCTGGAACCTCTGATTTTTACGGGACTGGCGTTTTGGGCATTTTCTCAATATCAGTTTAAGGCGATTGAAAAACAGTACGGCATTGAAAATCCCACTTATCAGAGTTTATCGAATACGGCAGAGCTTGTGAATAATCTGACAAATGAACAGGCGCAGCTCATACAGCAGGTAGCAGATGTGGAGCCGGAGAGGTTTGAAAATATCCAGTATTTGACAGAGTTGAACAAAGAACTGGAAAGCATGTATTCCTATTTGCTGGTATGTGAGGACAGAAGAATTATTTATTATGGTTGCGAGGATTATCCTTCAGAACTGGTGAAAAAGCTTGCCAAGGTGCCGGAGTTTACCATGGGAACCTCAGACGGTATGTATCTGGGGGGAAAGGTTCAGGCTCTTGTAAAGCGGGTAGATTTCCATACAGATGAGGTGCAGGAGGGAAGCGTATTTATTGTATCCAATATTTTGGAAACTCTTCCTCAGATTGAAGAGCTGTTTCAGAATATGCTGGTGGCTGTGATAATTATTCTTTCTACTACAGCCCTTGGTCTGACCTGGTGGATTTACCGGGGTGTAATTTCTCCTCTGGATAAACTCCGTACAGCAACCAGAAGGATTAAGGAGGGTAATCTGGACTTTTCCATTTCTGCAGAAGGTGTCAGCGAAATTGCAGAGCTTTGTCAGGATTTTGAGGACATGCGCCAGAGATTAAAGGAAAATGCAGAAGAAAAAATAGAGTTTGACCGGGAGAGCAAAGAGCTTATCAGCAACATTTCCCATGATTTAAAGACGCCCATTACCGCGGTCAAGGGGTACGTGGAAGGCATTATGGACGGTGTGGCAAATACGCCGGAGAAAATGGAGCGTTATATTAAAACTATTTACAATAAGGCAAATGAAATGGACAGACTCATAAATGAGCTGACCTTTTATTCAAAAATGGATACAAATAAGATTCCTTATACCTTTAATAAAATCTCTGTTACAGAGTTTTTTGACGACTGTGCAGAGGATTTGAAAATGGAGCTGGATTCCAAAAATGTGGAATTTTCTTATTCCAATTATGTGGAACCAGAGGTGCTGGTTATTGCAGATGCGGAGCAAATAAAGAGGGTAGTCAATAATATTGTAAGCAATTCTCTGAAGTATACAAGTGCAGATAAGACCAGGCGGATTAACCTGCGGGTAAAGGACGTAGGAGATTTTATTCAGGTGGAAATCGAAGACAACGGAAAGGGTATAGCAGCCAAGGATTTGCCGAACATTTTTGACCGCTTTTACCGCACGGATTCCTCCAGGAACTCTTCCAAGGGAGGAAGCGGTATCGGGCTTTCTATTGTAAAGAAAATCATGGAGGATCATGGCGGAAAGGTCTGGGCAACAAGCAAAGAAAATATTGGAACAGTGATGTATTTTGTTCTTAGAAAATATCAGGAGGTACCAGTCAATGAGTAAGATTTTGATTATTGAAGACGAAGAGGCGATTGCAGATTTAGAGAAGGATTATCTGGAATTAAGCGGATTTGAAGTGGAAATTGAAAACAGGGGCGATGTAGGACTGAAAAGGGCTCTGGAAGGGGAATATGACCTGTTTATTCTGGATTTGATGCTTCCGGAGGTAGATGGATTTGAAATCTGCCGGGAAATCCGAAATCAGAAAAATACGCCGATTATTATGGTTTCTGCAAAGAAAGATGATATTGATAAAATCCGCGGACTGGGGCTTGGCGCTGATGATTATATGACAAAGCCTTTCAGCCCCAGCGAACTGGTGGCAAGGGTGAAGGCTCATTTGGCGCGTTATGAAAGACTGATTGGAACCGGCATGCAGGAAAATGATATTATTGAAATTCGCGGTCTGAAGATTGATAAGACAGCAAGAAGAGTCTGGATAAACGGAGAGGAGAAAAATTTTACAACAAAGGAGTTTGACCTTCTGGCCTTTTTGGCGCAGAATCCCAACCGGGTATTTACAAAAGACGAGCTTTTTAAGGAAATCTGGGATATGGAGTCCATCGGAGATATTGCTACCGTGACTGTGCATATTAAAAAGATTCGTGAAAAGATTGAATTTAATACAGCAAAGCCGCAGTATATTGAGACCATCTGGGGTGTGGGATACCGCTTTAAGGTGTGAGAAAACTGTGAGATAGAAAGTTTTGGGGAAAGGCTGCAGCTCTGTTTCTTGTGTGATACAGGAAATGGGGCTGCAGTCTTTTTATGTTAAATCTATGTAAAAAATGTTAAATCTCTGTATAAAATGTTGCAGTATCCGCTTATAAAAGGTATAAAGGTAAGGAAGAGATTAAAAAAACGTAAAAATTGCATGAAGTGCAATGGGAGGAAAAAAGTGAAGATTACAGATTTTTTCAGCCTTTTAGGTGGACTTGCATTATTCCTTTACGGAATGCAGATGATGAGCAACGGGCTTGAGGCCGCTGCAGGAAATAAGATGAAGCAGATTCTGGAAAAGCTTACAGCCAACCGTTTCCTGGGAGTTTTGGTAGGCGCCGGAATCACAGCGGTTATCCAGTCTTCTTCTGCTACTACTGTTATGGTGGTAGGCTTTGTAAATTCAGGTATGATGACCTTAAAGCAGGCAGTGTGGATTATCATGGGTGCCAATATCGGTACAACTATTACCGGTCAGTTGATTGCCCTTGATGTAGGTCAGTTGGCACCTCTTTTTGCTTTTGCAGGTGTGGCTTTGATTGTGTTTGTAAAGAAACAGAAGGTTCATCACTATGGCCTGATTGTAGCCGGACTGGGTATTCTGTTTATTGGTATGGAAATGATGAGTGGTGCGATGATGCCCCTTAGAGAATCTGAGGCTTTCGTTTCTCTTATGACGAAGTTTTCCAATCCGGTACTGGGAATTCTGGCAGGTATGATATTTACAGCAATTATTCAGTCGTCCTCTGCATCTGTAGGTATTCTGCAGGCGCTTGCAGCCAGCGGACTGATTGGACTGCCAAATGCGGTATTTGTGTTGTTTGGACAGAACATTGGTACCTGTATCACAGCGATTCTGGCTGCTATTGGTACAAACAGGAATGCAAAACGTACCACAGTCATTCATTTGCTGTTTAATGTTATTGGAACTACAATTTTTACAATTGTATGTATCCTGACACCGCTGACTTCTCTGGTAGAAAGCTTTACACCAGGAAATGTGTCTGCACAGATTGCAAATATGCATACATTATTTAACATTGTGACAACCTTACTGCTTCTTCCATTTGGAACTTATCTGGCAGATCTTGCTGTTAAGATTCTTCCTGAGAAGAAAGAGGAAATGGAAGGTGTTATGCATATGGAATTCATTCGCCCAATGGAAACCAAGAGAGATACACAGATTGGTCTTTCAGCTATTGCCGTAACAGGTATTAAGAATGAACTTCACCGTATGATTGGTATGGCAAAGGAAAATGTGGACAAGAGTTTTGTATGTGTGAAGGACGGAAAGGCAGGACTTTTAGAAGAAGTCAGAGAGCGAGAGGATTACATTGATTATCTGAACAAAGAGATTTCCAAGTATATTTCCAAGGTACTGGTAAATGAAAGTAACCCTGGAGATTCTCAGTATATCAGTGCCTTGTTTAAGGTCTGTGGAAATGTAGAGAGAATCGGTGACCATGCCATGAACATTTGTGAATACACAAATATGATAGAAAAACAGGGCATTACTTTTTCTGAGGAAGTAAAAGAAGAAATTGACAAAATGCGGGAAGTATGCGGAAAAGCTCTGGAATTTCTGGTTGAGATTGAGGATAACTCAGGAAAGAATATCCAGGCAATTGAGGACTTCGAGCAGAAGATTGATGACATGACAGAGGATTACAGAAAGAAACAGTTGATTCGTATGCAGAAGGGAACCTGCTCAGAAGAGGGCTGTATTATTTACTCTGAAATGCTGACAGACTTTGAACGAATTGGTGACCATATTCTGAACATCGGACAGGAAATGGGTATGGGAAAAGTTGGTGCATAAGGAAAAAGAATGATAAAGAAGAGCGTCGATACCGGAGTGGGTCGGCGTTCTTTTTTTGCCTTTCTTGTACCTGCCTTATTGTACATTTTCAAGTGTGTGTGGTATGATAAAAAACACAAAAGATGAAGGGAGTTTATTATGAGCTATACATGGAGTGATTTATTCTGGATTTTTTACATCTATTCTTTTGCAGGCTGGTGTGCTGGTGTAGTTGCCAATGCCCTCAGAAGAAAGCGCTTTGTAAATACTGGATTTTTGAATCTGCCTCTTTGTCCGGTTTATGGCGTTATTGGGATAGCATACAGTATTTTCCTTCCTGAACTTGTTGGGGAATTGTTTTTCCTGTTTTTAGGAGGAAGTGTCCTGGGGCTTGTTATTGTAGTATGTACAGGTGTGCTTTTAGAGCAGGTATTTCACCGGAAATGGTGGGATTACAGTAAGACCAGATTTCAGTTCCAGGGGTATCTGACCTTGTGGCATCTGTTGCTTTTTGGTATTGGTGCAGTGGTAGGAATCCGTTTTATCAATCCATTTCTGATTCGTCTGGTGCATATGATACCTTATGAGATAGAGCTGGTGCTTATGGCAGTGTTGGGGGCGCTTCTTCTGGCAGATGCGTTGTGCTGTATTGCCACATTATTTCAGCTACACCATGTGGTTGAAACCATGCGGTTCATGGATTATGTACAGGACTTTACTGATGATTTTGGTAATGCACTGACCAGAAGAGTGCAAAAAAGAATGGAAAAGGCTTATCCCAATATTGAGAAGAATGCAGTGCTGCACACGCCTGCAAAGGAGAAAAAAAGTAATATCTTTGCAGAGGGCTGCTGCTTTTATAAGGTAGTGGGACTGTTTTTTATTGGTGCATTTCTGGGAGATATTACAGAAACTATTTTCTGTAGAATTACAGCGGGAAAATGGATGTGCAGGAGCAGCGTGGTATACGGACCCTTCAGCATTGTCTGGGGACTTGGCTGTGCTTTTTTGACTGCTTTTTTATACAAATATAAGGATAAAAGTGACCGTTGGATTTTTCTTTACGGAACGGTTCTCGGTGGCGCATATGAGTATATCTGCAGTGTATTTACAGAGCTGGCTTTCGGTACAGTGTTCTGGGATTACAGTAAAATTCCCTTTAATCTGGGAGGGAGAATCAATCTTTTGTTTTGCTTTTTCTGGGGGATTGCAGCAGTGGTATGGCTGAAAATCCTTTATCCTGTATTTTCCGGCTGGATAGAAAAGCTTCCGCAAAAGGTAGGAAAAATTTTGACCTGGACAGCCATTGTCCTGATGCTGGCAGATATTGTTATCTCTGGTCTGGCATTATACCGTTACAGTGACAGGCAGGTAAATCCCACCCCGGACAATGTGCTGGAAAGCTTTCTGGATTCCCATTTTGATGACGCACGTATGGACAGACGATACCCAAATGCCAAGATCTTAGACTGAGGATAGAGGGAAGATGAGGATAAAAAAGCATGAATAAAGCCAAACAAATACTTTTAAGGGCTCTGTCTGATCCAGAGGCAAGACTGGACGTAGAGAAGTCCAGGAAGCTGATGAATTTAAAAACTCTGGATCCATTAAAGCCTTTTTACAGAACGTTAGATACAAAGTTTTACCGGGAGGGCAGAGAAATTCCTATTCGCATTTATTTTCCGGATACAGAGTCTTATGAGGCTCTGGAAGATATGGAAAAGGGAACCATGGAGGACAATGTTTACCCTGTGATTTTATATATTCATGGCGGCGGATTTGTGACGGAAAGTGTGGATTCCTATAACAGGGTGTGCTGGAATCTGGCAAAGCATACGGGGCATGTGGTGGTTGCCATTGATTATCCTCTGGCGCCGGAATATCGATTCCCAACGCAGATAGAGGATTGTTATGCAGTGGCAAAAGCTGTGTTTGCAGACAGGAGTCTTTTAAATACAGACCCGGATTCTATTACTATTATGGGGGACAGTGCAGGGGGGAATCTGACTGCAGCTCTGTGCCTTATGGCAAGGGACAGGGGAGAGTTTTCTCCTGCCCGTCAGATTCTGATTTATCCCTGTGTGAACAACAATTATGAAGAGCATAACGGTTTTCTTTCTCTTATGGAAAACGGAAAGGATTATCTGCTTACCAGACAGAATATGATGGATTATCTGGAGTATTACCAGTCCTGTAAGGAAGACAGAAAGAATCCGTATTTTGCGCCTCTACTGGCAAAGGATTTTACAAATCTGCCTAAAACTCTGGTGATTACCGGAGAATTTGACCCTTTAAGAGATGAAGGGGAAGCCTTTGCAGAAAAGCTGGCGCAGGGGGGAAATCAGGTGGTTTGTCATAGAATTGCAGATGGTTTCCATGGCTTTTTCCTGCTGGAGCCATTTTATCCAGCAGTGAAAGAAGCTTATGAATATATCAATGAATTTTTGAGAGAAAAGCAGGAAAATACCTGAAAGGAAGGGGGGAGCAGGTATGCCAGGAAGAGAAAGAAAATGGCGTTCGCTGGAGAATCCGGCAAAGATATTTCCGGCTACCAGCGGAAAAAAAGATGAGAGGGTTTTTCGGATTTCCTGTCAGATGAAGGAGGGAATAGACCCGGAAAAGCTGCAGAAGGCTCTGGATTTATGCGTAAAGGACTATGAGCTTTTTCTCTGTGTTTTAAGGGGAGGATTGTTTTGGAATTATCTGGAGGAAACCTATTTAAGACCTGTGGTAAGAGAGGAATACAAGCCACCCTGCAGCCAGCTTTATGTTCGTGATCAGAAAAATCTGCTGTTTGAGGTAACGTATTACAAAAAGCGAATTAATCTGGAAACTTATCACGCGCTCACAGACGGAACAGGGGCTTTGCAGTTTCTGAAATCTCTGCTTTATTATTATCTGAAGGAATTACACCCTGACAAAATCAGAGAATCTGCCGAAAAAATACGTCCGGACGCCACAGCGGCGGAGCTTTCAGAGGACAGCTTTGAAAAGTATTATTCTAACAGGGGAAAGGACGAAAAAATACCCAGATACCGGGCGCATCAAATGCATTACAGAAAGAGTGAATATCACATGCTGCACCTGACAGAAGGGATTGTATCTGTAAAGGAGCTGTTGAAAATTGCCCGTGCCCATAGTACGACTCTTACGGTATATCTTACGGCTGTATACCTGTGTGCCATTGCAAAGGATATGAGTGAAAAACAGAAGAGAAAGCCGGTGGCGCTGATGATTCCTGTGAATCTGAGAAACTATTTTCCTTCTGATTCTGTGCGGAATTTCTTTGGGTGGATTGACATTGGATATGATTTTTCCAGACAGAGTGAGAAGTTGGAGGACGTGATTGCCTTTACAGCAGCCTTCTTTAAGAAGGAATTGACGCCGGAGCGGATTGCTGCCAGAATGAATGGATTTATGCGTATGGAAAAGAATCCGTTTATGCGCCTTTTGCCTCTTCCGGTGAAGCTGTGGGGCATGCAGGCAGGGGCGAAATTGTCCTCTGCAAACGGTACGGCAGTGTTTTCCAATATTGGAAAAATCACTATGCCGGAGGAATGTGGGGAGTATATAGACTGGTTCGATTTTTATACCACAACGCCGAAAATGGAAATCTGCATGTGTTCCTTTGAGGATAACCTGACGATTAGTTTTACTTCCCAGTTTGCAGACAGTCCTGTGGAGCGGAATTTCTTCCGTATACTCACAGAAAACGGTACAAAGGTACGGATTATTTCCTGGAATGAAGAAGACTGGAAAGGGGGAAAATAGTCATGCAGTATTGCAGTAAGTGCAGAGTTTTTATAGAAAATCCTCATGAAAGATGTCCTCTTTGTCAGGGGAAATTAGAGGGAGAAGCCAAAGAGGAAGAGAAGCTTTTTCCAGATTTGACAGAGCAGAAGAACAGGCTTTTTCTTGGATTTCGGATGTTCACCTTTTGCTGTATTGCACTGATTGTGCTTGGGCTGGCAGCCAATGTTATGTTTCCTATGAAAATATTCTGGGCCGGTTTTTTGGCAGCAGCCGTGACGTGTATGTGGATACTTACCACAGTGGCTTTTGTAAAAAGAAGAAACCTTTTGAAAAATACACTTTGGCAAATGGTACTTTTGTGTGGTGTTTTTGTGTTCTGGGATTTCCTTACAGGTTACCGCGGTTGGTCCCTGGAATACGGAATTCCGGTTGTGATTCTGGCGGTTTTTCCGGTGCTTACAGTAATGGTAAAGCTTATGAAGCTACCCGCAGCCTATTATATGATTTATTATTTACTGACATGTGCAGCAGGGCTTTTGCAGCTTTTATTTTGGGCAGTGGGATTGATTGAAATGCATCGCCTCTGCGTGCTTTGCGGCGCTGTTTCCGCCCTGGTTTTTGTCGGACTTTGGATTTTTCGGGGGAAATATGTGGTAGAAGAAATGCGGAAAAAGACACATATGTAGAAGCAAAAACAAGGCTGAATTCTTATGGAACAAGGTAAGGTTGGTATAAGGATTCAGCCTTCTTTATTACTCGATTTTATTAGTAATTTTTCAAAAACGTAATTTCCACAGTAAACAAATCAGCATCTGTGAAGACTTCCAGCCGTCCGCCCTGCAGCTCGGTAAAGCTTTTGGCAATGGCAAGACCCAGTCCGCTTCCCTCCGTATTTCTGGAGGAATCTCCCCGTACAAAACGTTCGGTAATCTCATTTGGATTAAAATCCAGCTCGGTTGCGGAAATATTTTTCATGGAAATTTTCACATGGTTTTCTGTGTTTTCCATATTGATATAAACGCGTGTTCCGGGCATTGCATATTTCGTGATGTTTACCAGCAGGTTTTCAAATACCCGGTAAGTTCTCTGGCTGTCCAGCGGAAGAATCACTTTTTCTTCCGGAAGCTGCCAGCGGAATGCCAGGTCTGTGGCAGCTATTTTGTCTTGAAGCTCCAGTTTTACCTGACGCAGCAGGCTGACAATATCAATGTCCATGATGTTTAAAGTCACGGTCTTGCTGGTTGCCTTACTGATTTCAAACAAGTCTTCAATAAGGAATTTCAGACGGTTTGCTTTCTGATCCAGAATCTGGATATAACGGTTTCGCTCGTCCTCCGGTAAATCCTTCTGCTTCAGTAAATCCACATAAGTGATAATCGCTGTCAGAGGTGTTTTCAGGTCATGGGAAACATTGGTAATCAGGTCTGTTTTCATCTTTGTACTTTTTACCTCTTCTTCTACAGCCTTGCTGAATCCATTCTGAATCTTTGTGATTTCCTCGCGGAAGGGTTCAAACACGCCTAAATCTTCTGGAATGGTACCGTTTAAATTGCCCTTTGCAAGTTCATTGGTGGCTTCCAGAAGAAGCTCATACTGTCCCTGGATTTTCCGCAGATATTTCCGCAGCAGGAAGAACAGACCAATGGAGTAAAATACCAGCACGCCGATTCCGAAGACCCACATCATACTGATAACGCCAAGGATAATAAAGTTAATCAGCACGATTTTCAGTAAGGCGCGGTTGCCGTCTTCTTTCAGGTTGATATGTAGAAGACTGTCATAGGTTCTACGGCAGATTTTACACAGCCACGGCCAGAGGCGATAGGTAAGAACCCGTTCTCTGATGTATTGTTTGACACCCATGGTAAAGATATTTCTCAGGCAACCCACAACCCAGTAGCACAGGGTAAAGAGGAAAATCCAGCCAAAAAGTCCCCAAACGTATTGCAGTACATTTGAAATATCCTCCGGTGCGCCGATGCTGGTCAGTACATTGTAAATGGAGCGGGAATTCAGCGCACGGATATCAGAAAGTACGGCAGCGGCCGTACCCATACCGATGATACCGGCTGTTGCCACAAATTCAAATGGTACATGGAAGATTTTTTCATCGCCCGTTTCCAGCGGCTTAATAAACGGAAGCAGAAGTGCCACCAGAGCCACAAAGCCTGCCAAAGCCAGAAACAGAACGATTAAATCATCACTGTCACCGTTCGCATCAGTCAGGAAAAAGTCTGCGTAGCCGTCCTCCTGGAAAGCAGCCATGGCTGTTTTTGTCATGGCAAAGCAGTAGATTCTTTCTGATGGCTTCTGGAAGGGCTTTTGGAAATTGTAATAGTCCTCATAGTCTTCTACCGGGTTTTGCTTTGCAATTTCATTGAGCATCTGAGAAGCATTGTCTTTTTGGTGAGAGAGGAAGGCAGTAGATTTTACAGTTCCGCTTTTTCCGTATTCTACAAATGCAGCAAAGGCGTATTCAGAATTTTTATCAAGCACTCCGGTAGAGCGCATACGGGAAAGGCTCTGGTAAAGAGAATGACTTTTGTCTGTGCTTTCCCGGTTGGTATCAATGATGCCTTTATCTTCTGTATCCAGTACATCGTATTCCATGTAGGTGCGAAGTGTAGAAAAGTCGGATTCCCAGTCATCGTATCTGTTTTCCATATCATAGGCCACACTTTCAGAATCGGAGTATTCCGAATCTTCCTTATCATTATCAAAATCACTTTCCGTTTCTTGTTTGCTTCCTGTGCCAAAGAAGATATCGTAAGGGCGCAAGGCCTTTCCGCTTTCATTTTGCACCTCTTCTCCATAGAGTACATAGCAGTCCTTGATTAACTGATACATCAGCTCAGAATCTGTATAAGAAGAATCTGTCTGATTGTTTTGCTGCCTGATATAATGAGGCCGTATCACCATCATGGCAAGTGATGGCAGCAAAATCACCAATGCCATAATAACGGCTGTCAGTTTATGATAATTTTTCAATTTTGTATCCAACTCCCCACACCACCTTTAAATATTTTGGTTCCTTCGGATTAATCTCAATCTTTTCACGGATATTCCGCACATGCACCATAACGGTTTCTGTGTTAATGGCTCTTTCGTTCCATACCCGCTCATAAATTTCATCGGCTGAGAATACTCTTCCGGGATTTTTGATAAGCAACAGAAGAATTTTAAACTCCATGGGAGTCATTTTTACAGGTACGTCATCTACACGGACTTCAAAGGTATTTTCATTTACTTCCAACCCTCCTATGGTGTAAATGGTGTCTGTGCGTTCCTCTTCCTTTGCCTGCAGTTTTTCCATAAAACGGCGATATCTTCGCATCTGGGAATTTACTCTTGCCATTAATTCCATGGGGGTGAAAGGCTTTGTAACATAGTCATCTGCACCGATGTTCAATCCCATAACCTTATCTACCTCTTCGGATTTGGCGGAGAGCATAATCACTGGAAAGTCATGTTTTTCACGCAGTTTCATAGTCATGGTAATGCCGTCCATGCGGGGCATCATAATGTCCACAATGGCGAGATGAATTTCTTCTTTTTCCAGAACCTTCAGCCCTTCCATGCCATCTCCTGCCATGAAAACCTTATATCCCTGGCTCTTCAGATAAATGGCAACTCCTTCCCTGATATCTTTGTCGTCTTCTACAATTAAAATGTGATTCATGTCCATGGTACTATCTCCTGTTCCTCTGTCTATGCTATAGATGATAAAATACAAAATGAAAAAGTGACGTGTAAAAAAACAAAAGAATTTCTAAAGAAAACCTTCCCAGAAAACTCAGGAAAAGGAGAAATCTGCGAAGGTATAAAATACGGTTATTTTCCGAAAAATTCTTTGATTCTGTCAAGACGCGTGGTCATTGAGGCAAGCATAGCGTCTGCAAGCACCAGCGCTGCCATGGATTCCACCACAACAACGGCTCTTGGCACAATAATGGGGTCATGACGTCCCTTAATACAAAGCTCTATGTTTTCCCCCTGTCGGTTCACGGTTTCCTGAGGAGCTGCAACAGAAGGGGTAGGCTTAAAGGCTGTCCGGAAAAGGATAGGTGTGCCGTCACTGATTCCTCCTGTAATACCTCCGGAATGGTTGGTCTTTTTGACAATATTTCCTTCCTCGTCCATGCGGTAGGCATCATTGTTTTCCAGTCCGGTCAGGCGGGCAGCGTTCATGCCTTCCCCGATTTCGAAGCCTTTTACAGCCCCGATAGAGAACATGGCCTTTGCCAGAGCTGCGTCCAGCTTTTCAAAGGCAGGTTCTCCCAATCCTGCGGGAACTCCGGTGATTTCACATTCTACCATACCCCCGGAGGAGTTGGTTTCCTTCATGCATTTTTCCAGATATTCCTGTGCCTTCTGTGCCGCCTGTGCGTCCGGCATGTAAAGGGCATTGTTTAAAATTTCTTCCTTTGAGAAGTATTCCCGATTGATTTGTACAGGACCGATGGAGCAGGCGTATGCAGATACAGAAACCCCCAGCTCCTTTAAAAATTTTGCGGCAATGGCGCCGGCAGCTACACGTCCAATAGTTTCCCGGCCGGAGGAGCGTCCGCCGCCTCTGTAATCCCGAAATCCGTATTTGCGGTCATAGTTTAAATCCGCATGTCCGGGGCGGTAGGAGTTGGCAATTTCACCGTAATCCCGGGAACGCTGGTCAGTATTGAATACCATAAGGGAAATGGGAGTCCCTGTGGTTTTGCCCTCAAAAACGCCGGAGAGAATTTCTATCCGGTCGGCTTCGTTTCTCTTTGTAGTGTATCGGGACTGTCCCGGCTTTCTTCTGTCCAGAAATTGTTGAATATCTTCTTCTGAAAGGGAAAGTCCGGCAGGACAGCCGTCTACCACAACGCCGATGCCTTTTCCATGAGATTCCCCCCAGGTTGTAATACGAAAAATATTTCCAAATGTTGAACCGTACATAATTTATCTCCCCCTTATAAGCCGAACATGGTGTATGCAATAATTGCCGCTACTGCCTGAATCAGTAGAATCACCGGCAGCCCCACAGAAAATTTGGGGTGCTTTGTTTTATGATGAAAAATCCGCATGCCGCAGATAGCGCCCAGGGAACCGCCGCAAATGGCAATGCCCAGAAGGGCTTTTTCTGAGATTCTCCACTGATGCATTTTTGCCTTTTGCTTGTCAATGCCAAAGCAGGCAAATGCCAGCAGATTTACAACAACCAGGTACATTACAATATTTTTAACAATCAAGAATTACACTCCTTTGTAGCTGTTTCCCGCAACATCGGGAAGGGTGATTTCCCCTGCCAGATTTCGGTAAAACATTTCTTCTATTTTTTTGCGTTCCCAGTGCTTTCCGAGAATCCACATAACCTTTGTGACCACAGCCTCTGTACTCATGTCATAGGCCTGGAAAACTCCGGCATCCAGAGCAATTTTCCCTGTTTCATAAAGAGAGAGATTGCTGCCCTCATAAGGACACTGGCTTTTTACTACCACAATCATGCCTTTTTGGATTACGTCCTTTAAGTCGTCAATAACCTCAGAGGAGAGCGTGGGCATGCCGCCCATGCCAAAGGCTTCGATAATCAGTCCCCGGTAGCCCTGTTCAAAGAGAAGCTGGAAAATTTTACCGTCAAAGCCGGGCACTAATTTAATAAGAAAGACTTTTTCTTCCAGTTTTGTTTCCAGTGTACATTTGCCCCTTGGGCCGGGGATATAGGAACGCCGCAAGTCCAGTCCCCAGGAATTGACTTCTCCCACATAGGGATAGTTGATGCTTTCAAAGGCATGAAAACTGGTAGTGCGTACCTTGGACGCTCTGGTTCCAAGGATTACCTTGCGGTTAAAAGCAAGGAAGATTCCCGGCATTTCGCTGCCTGCCATGTGAATGGCGCAGCGGCAGTTCTCCACAGCGTCTGCCAGAGGATTCATAATAGAAAGCTGGCTTCCTGTAATAACTACAGGAATAGGAATGTTGGGCAGCATAAAGGACAAGGCGGAGGAAGTGTATGCCATGGTGTCTGTTCCATGGAAAATTACGATTCCGTCATAGGTCATATACTGCTCGTAAATAGTTTTGGCAATGGTCTGCCAGTTGGAGGGCTGAATATTTGCACTGTCCAGTTGGAAAAGCTCCAGAAAATCCACATCATAGAAATCTGTGATATCGGAAATATAGGAGAGAATATCCTTGCTGGAGAGTCCCGGCGTCAGTCCTTTTTCGTCGGGTACACAGGCAAGAGTGCCGCCTGTGGTAATAATCAGAATTTTCTTTTTCATGGTTTATTTTCCTGCTTCCCATCGTCCTGAAGCGCCGCAGGGCAGTACCAGTCCGCTCTGGGTTACAGGAAGTCCGATTTCCTGTGAATCTACGGTTCCGTTGAATTTCCTTAATTCTGTTGCCAGCATGTAGGTCAGTACTGCAGGTGCAAGTCCTGTGGTATAGGAGTTTACAAGGAAAAACAGTGGGTCATCAGAGAGAATCTGGGTACACAGTTTAATCAGAGGGTGAATGGCGTCCTCAATTTTCCAGATTTCCCCCTTGGGGCCTCTTCCGTAAGAAGGCGGGTCCATGATAATGGCATCGTATTTGTTTCCTCTGCGGATTTCCCGCTCTACAAATTTTACGCAGTCATCCACCAGCCAGCGAATAGGTGCGTCCTTCAGTCCTGAGGATACTGCGTTTTCCTTTGCCCAGGAAACCATGCCTTTAGAGGCGTCTACATGGGTAACAGCCGCGCCTGCCGCAGCGGCTGCCAGGGTTGCGCCTCCGGTGTAGGCAAAGAGATTTAATACTTTAATGGGACGTCCGGCATTTTTAATTTTTTCGGAGAACCAGTCCCAGTTTGCCGCCTGCTCCGGAAAAAGACCGGTGTGTTTAAAGCTGAAGGGTTTTAAGTTAAAGGTCAGGCTCTTGTACTGAATGGTCCACTGCTCCGGCAAGTCAAAAAACTCCCATTCTCCGCCGCCTTTTTTGCTGCGGTGGTAGTGACCGTTCATTTTCTTCCAGCCTTTGTGTGTTTTTGGGGTGTCCCAGATGACCTGTGGGTCCGGGCGCACCAGAAGGTAATCGCCCCAGCGTTCCAGCTTTTCTCCTTTTGAAGTGTCTATAATTTCATAATCTTTCCATTGATTGGCAATCCACATGGCAGAATCGTCCTTTCTGTAAATATTGTATTTATTCATAACGTGTTTCTTCTATAATAAGTGGACAGCGTCAGAAACGCTGCAATATGGTCGCTCTTAGTATAACAGAAGGAAGGGAAGCAGGCAAGGAGGGATTGAGGTATCAAGGGGAGCTCAAGTTCAAGTAGACAGAGAGAAAAAGATTGACAGAAAGATTATCAGGGGCTAAAATGTATTCATCGGCAATGGCACTGTGACAGAGAGAAATTCATTTCATAAACACATTTAAGCTATTTCAAAGTAGCATCTTTATCCGCAAATCAGCGGGATATTCAGAACAGGTATTTCATTTTTAATGGTAAGAAAAGAGAAGAAAGGAAACGGTAAAAACATTGCCCATAAAGGCTTTCTTTGCTATATTGTAGGCAAAGAGCTTTCTCTGTACACTTTTTACCGGAAAGGGACAAAATATGTCAGAAAACGAAAGGAAGAAAGGAACAAAAGGATCTGTTTCCAGAGCATCCCAGCATGAGGACGCGGCTTTAAAGACAGCTATGCATTTCTTTGCAGAAGAGCTGCTGCCCTTTTGGGGGATTGAGGGAAAGGTAGTGGGCTTTGCCCCTACAGAGCAGGTACATCTGGAAATTCAGAAACTGTATCAGGACACCAACCTGATTATGGAGGACGGTTCCTGGAAGCATTTTGAATTCCAGAGTAAAAATGAAGGACTTGCAGGACTGAAGCGGTTCCGCCAGTATGAGGCAGCTGCCAGCAGGCAGTATGGGGTGAGCGTGACCACTTATGTGCTGTTTTCCGGGAAGATACAGAATCCCATGACAGAATTTACAGAGGGAATTAACACCTATCGCATTGTGCCGCTCATTATGAGCAAGGAAAATGCAGATACTTTTCTGGAGGAACTGATTGAGAAAAAGAAGACAGGGAAAGCAATTACAAGGGAAGAGCTGGTGCGTCTGACTCTGTGTCCTCTTATGGGAGGAGAAATGGGAATGAAACAGAGGCTGCAGACAGCCTATGAGATTACCAAGGGAGAAACGGCAGTTACAAAAGAAGAAATACAGAAGATAGAGGCGGTGATATATGCAATGGCAGATAAGTTTTTAGAAAGTATTGATATGGAAGAGTTTGTGGAGGGAATGAAGATGACGAGATTGGGAGAAATGCTGGTAAAAGAAGGAAGAGAGGCCGGATTGATAGAGGGAGAAACAAAAGGGAGAAAAGAAGGAAGAAAAGAGGGAAGAGAAGAGGGAATGAACGAAAAGGAAGCAGAAGTAATCCGGAATCTTCTGGGGGTTTTGGACGATGAGGTGTTAATGGAAAAGCTGCATATTTCAAAAGAAAGGCTGGAAGAGGTCAGGGCGCAGAAATGTGAAAAAATATGAAAAATTATACCAGGAAATAGAAAAATTAAAACCAGAAGATACTCTGTAATTAGTACTGGAAGCAGAACCAGCGAGAAGTTATTGAAAGGAATCTCTAATTTAAAAGAAACTTTTCAAGTGTGTGATTTGGTTGCTTTTTATGATAATACAGAGGAGTTTCGTCGTTTTGCTATCTTAAAAAAGGGGAAAGTTGTTCGGTTATCCCATACGTTGCCAGAATGGATAAAGGATAAGGGGATTATTTAGTCAAAAATGCAAGGGAAAATCAACAGAGCCACATATAAGCAATAAAAGTGGTTTATAAAAAATAAATAGACAGCCCGAACACACTTGTGATACAATGAAGCAACAAAAAAATATCAGGTGTGCCCGATATTCGGAAGACTGCCGGAAAAGGTTCTTTCAAAAGGAAGAGTCTTTTTCAGGCAGTCTTTTTATGTATTGAAGGAGATAGGAGAAGTGTATGTATTTAATGGTTGATAATTATGATTCTTTTGTGTACAACCTTGCCTGTTATATGGAAGAATGTGGAGAACAGGTGGAATTGGTGCGAAATGATAAAATCACGGCAGAAAAAATCGAAGAATTGCTGAATCAGGGAATGCTGGAGGGGGTGATTATCTCTCCGGGGCCTAAAAGCCCAAAGGACTGTGGAAACTGCAATGAAATTGTGGAAAAACTGGCACCGAAAATTCCTATTTTGGGGATATGTCTGGGACATCAGATTATCGGTCATGTATTTGGTGCGGAAGTTCACAAGGGAGAAAGACCCATGCATGGGAAGGTTACAGAGATTTTTACAAACAGGCAGGGGCTTTTTGAAGGGCTTCCGGAAAGCTATGAGGTTACCAGGTATCATTCTCTGGTAGTGGGTAATGAGAATTTTCCGCAGGAGTTGGAGGTAGATGCCCGTACCGGGGACGGTGTGATTATGGGGCTTCATCACAGCAAATTTCCTGTATATGGCGTTCAGTTTCACCCGGAAGCAGTGTTGACACAGTATGGACATGAGCTTTTGGAAAATTTTGTAAAAATAAGTAGGGAGTGGTGGAGAGAGCATGAAAACAAAGGTATGTAAGCTGGATTTTTACAGAAAAGCAGAAGATATTTTTGAGTGTTATAAGGATAGGAATATGGCAATATTTCTGGATTCCTCTCTGGAAAACCAACTGGGACAGTATTCCATAATTGGATTAAATCCCTATTTGATTCTCAAGGAGGAAGATGGGATTTGTTATAAAAACGGAGAGCCCTGCCAGGAAACTATGGAAGTTCTTCTGAAACAGTATCTGATAAAATACAGGGAAGAGAATCCTACAAAGCTGCCTTTGGTTTCCGGGGCATTAGGGTATTTTTCTTATGATTACGGCAGGAAGTTTGAACATATAGAGAGCCATCATGATAAGAAACTGGAAATTCCAGAGGCTTTGTTTGTATTTTATGATTTTCTTATTATTGAGGATAAGCAGGAGAAGACTCTGTATCTTACAGCAAGAGGGGAAACAGGCGATGCGGACGCAGGAATTGCTCATCTTATGGAAGAAATCCGTAATTGCACTCCGGTTGAAAGGCCTGTAAAGCATACTCAACTTGCAGAATTTTCCCCTAATTTTACAAAAGAGGATTACAAAAATGCCATTGACCGCATGATTTCCTACATTATAGAAGGGGACGTTTATATTGCAAATATGACCCAGCAGCTTACGGTAAACAGCCAAAAGAAGCCGTATGACGTCTATCGCTATCTGCGAACTCATAATCCTGCGCCATTTGGCGGGTATTTCCAGGGAGGAGATTTTCAGATTGTCAGTGCTTCTCCAGAACGTTTTATGCAGGTGAAAAATGGAGAAATTGAAACCCGTCCTATTAAAGGAACAAGAAGAAGAGGGGAAACCCCAGAAGAAGATGCAAATCTGAAAGAAGAGCTTCAAAATTCTTCTAAGGACCGCAGTGAACTTTTGATGATTGTGGATTTGGAACGGAATGACTTAAATCATGTGTGTCAGCCGGGCAGTGTGCAGGTTACGGAGCATTTTGCAGTGGAAACTTATGCCACGGTATTTCATCTGGTAACAACCATTGTGGGAAAATTGAAGGAAGGTTTAAGCGCAGTAGATTTAATTCCTGCCGCTTTTCCCGGCGGTTCGATTACCGGGGCGCCGAAAATCCGTGCAATGGAAATTATTGACGAGCTGGAGAATGACAGACGCAATTTATATACTGGCTCCATGGGGTACTTTTCCTTTGACGGGAATTGTGATTTAAACATCGTCATTCGTACGGCTGTGCATAAGGATAATAGTTATTATCTGGGCGTTGGAGGCGGTATTACCTGTGAGTCGGATTTGGAATTTGAATACGAGGAAACGCTGCAGAAGGCCAGAGCCGTTCTGGAAGCGCTTTGGGAGGAAGTATAAATGATGACACCGGACGAGGGATATTATTTTGGACTGGGCGCTTTTGAAACCATTGCAGTGGAAGAGGGAGAACCTGTATTCTTAGAAGAGCATTACACCCGTCTTGAGCATGCTCTGGAATTTTTTGATTTGCATATAGATTTCGGAGAGATTCGGGAAAATGTACAGGAAGTTCTTAAAAAACCGGAAATACAGACAGGAAGAAAAGCGCTGAAAATTACAGTTTCTAAAGAGAACAGACTGGTGAGCGTAAGGGAAAATACTTATACGGAACAGGATTATGAGCAGGGATTTATAACAGGCTATGCCAATGTTCGCAGAAATGAAACTTCTCCTCTGACGTATCATAAAACCTTAAATTACGGGGATTGTATTTTAGAAAAACGCAGAGTAAAAGCGGAAGGAATTCAGGAACCTGTATTTTTAAACACCAGAGGAGAGCTTTCGGAAGGCGCAACGACCAATGTGTTCTTTGTAAAAGAGGGGGAGATTTTTGCCCCTCCTTTATCCTGTGGTATGCTTCCGGGAATTTTGCGGCAGTATATGTATGAACGTTATGACATTCAGGAAGAAATTATTTTACCGGAAATGGTGCATTCCTTTGACGAAATGTTTGTGACCAATTCTCTTCTGGGGATTATGCCGGTAAGAAGTCTGGAGGACTTTGTGTTTCCTGGTATGGAAATGGGAAGAAAGCTGCTGGAGGAGTACAGACAACATACAGGTATGAGGTATTAGAGGATAGAAACGGCTCTTTACTTGCAGACTGGATTGCTATGACCCATTACAGATTATTGGGAAAACGCAAGGGCGCATGGCAGAGGATCAGCAGTGGATTGAGGTGATAGAGTGATTAAGCTGCAGGAAAAACAGCTGGTGAATATACGAAATTCTTCTAAAGGCAATCAGCTGAAGTGGTCTGACGGAAAATTGTGGTATAAAGCCGATTATCTGGAAAAGGCAGAAGGCTATGATGACACTGTGAAGCAGCGTGTATTGGAAGTACTGCGGGGGCAGATACGAAAATATCAATATTTGAAGCAAAAGAGATAAGGCATATCCCCACCTCCTGCCCGCATACATTGAGTTAGAGCTTTTGTTCTTGCAGGAGGTGTCAGCATGTACGAAACTTTAACTCCCAAAGAACTGTGCAAGTCCTTTGGCACAGATGAGAAAAACGGTCTGTCAGAAGCAGAGGCGGGGCATCGCCTGCAGAAAGACGGCGGCAATGTTTTGAAGAAGGCCCGAGAACAGACCATATGGGATATGATACAGGCGCAGATAAACGACCCCATGATTTTCATTCTTTTTATTGCAGCTTCCATTTCCATATTGCTGAGAGAGTTCAGTGATACCGCGATTATTCTGGCAGTGATTGTTTTGAATACTACAGTGGGGGTCATACAGGAGGGAAAAGCCAGAAGAGCGATGGAAGCCCTGAAAAAAATGACTGCGCCCTCGGCAATTGTAAAAAGAGACGGCATATATAAAAGGATTCCTGCCGCACATCTGGTAAAGGGAGATGTAGTACAGCTAAAAGCCGGCAATCAGGTACCGGCAGATATTCGTCTTCTGTCTGTTCAGGGACTTTCCGTCAATGAATCTGCTCTTACCGGGGAATCCCTCCCTGTATCCAAAACAGCGGCAGTTATGCCGAAAAATCTTACCGCAGCAGAGAGGAGAAACATGGCATACATGTCCTCTGAAATCATGAAGGGCAGCGGAGAAGGTGTTGTTACAGCCACGGGTATGGATACGGAACTTGGAAAAATTGCAGGTATGATAAACGAAGTTACCGGAGAACTGACACCCTTGCAGAAGCGTCTGGGAGATCTGGGAAAGCTTCTTAGCATTGTAGCTGTGGTTCTTTGTGGGGCACTGTTCTTGCTGGGTCTGGTACAGCACAGAAATCTTCTGCAAATGCTGCTTCTTGCCATTTCCCTGGCTGTGGCAGCCATTCCCGAAGGGCTTCCAGCAGTTGTCACCATTGTTCTGGCTCTTGGCGTTGCCCGCATGGTAAAGGTAAATACCATTATCCGTAAACTGCCTGCAGTAGAAACCCTGGGTTCTGTAGGGGTTGTCTGTTCAGATAAGACAGGAACTCTTACAGAAAATAAAATGAAGGTTACAGAGGTTTATGCCAACGATACGCAGTTGTCCCTGTCCAGTGTGCGGAAATGGGAATTTCCCAGACTGATACAGGGGTTTCTTCTATGTAATAATAGTGTGCTGGGAGAGCAGGAAATCGGGGATGCTACAGAGCTGGCGCTTCTGCACATGGGAAAAGAATTGGGCTATGACCGAGAACAGCTTTTACATCAATATCCCCGCACCTTTGAAATCCCTTTTGATTCAGAGAAAAAATATATGGCAAGTGTGCATAAAACTCAGAATTATGAAACCGTGTATGTAAAAGGCGCCTGTGACTATATTCTGGAAAAATGTTCTTTTGTGGAACTGCGTGACCGGGCAGAACCGATGACTCAGGCGAGAAAAATGAAAATCCGTATGGCAATGGAGCGTATGGCACGGGACGGACTTCGTGTCCTTGCCCTTGCTTATCGAGAGCGAATTTCAAATAAAACAGAAAAAGGTCTGACAGAAAATCTGATTTTTGCAGGAATGGCAGGTATGCTGGATCCGCCCAGAAAGGAAACTCTGCAGTCCGTAAAAGTCTTAAAGCAGGCAGGGGTGCAGGTTGTTATGATTACCGGAGATTATAAGGACACTGCTTTTGCTATTGCGCAGAAGACAGGTATTGCCCAGTCCATAAGTCAGTGTGTGACAGGGCAGGAACTGGACGAAATGAGCGAGGAGGCATTTGCCCAAAACATGAAGAATATTCGGGTGTTTGCCAGGGTTACCCCTGCCCATAAGGTGAAAATTGTCCAGCGGTTTCGCAAAAACGGGGAAATTGTGGCAATGACCGGAGATGGTGTAAACGATGCGCCCTCTCTGCAGGCAGCAGATATCGGCATTGCCATGGGGCAAAACGGCACAGATGTGGCAAAAAATGCGGCAGACATGATTCTCACAGACGATAATTTCTCTACCATAGAAAAGGCGATGGAAGAAGGCCGGAGTATTTATGTAAATATCAAAAAATCCATTCTCTTTTTGTTGTCTTCCAATTTCGGAGAAATTATTACCATGTTTGTTGCCGTCTGCCTGGGGCTGCCTACGCCACTGAAAGCCAGTCACATTCTTTGGGTGAATCTGATTACAGATTCGCTTCCTGCCCTGGCATTAGGAGTGGATAAAAATGACTCCAAAGCTTTGATGAAGGAGAAACCTCGAAATCCCAGGGAAGGATTGTTTGCTCATGGCGGCTGGCTTTTTACGGTTTTCTATGGAATGCTGATTGCCGGAATCACACTGTATGCTTTTTACAGGGGAGGACAGACGTATGCATTTACTGTGCTGGGTGTTTCACAGCTTTTTCATGCCATTGGCATGCGGGATAACAGAAAATCCGTTTTCGCCATGAAACATTTGGAAAATCCTTTTATGATTGTCGCGTTTGGTCTGGGATTGGGGCTGCAGCTCATGGTGACAGAAATTCCCTGCCTTGTGCAGGCTTTTGGTACTGTGCGATTGTCGTTTCCACAGTGGCAGTTTCTTCTGGGGCTTTCTGCAGTGCCTCTTTTGATGCATGAGTTTTTACTGCTTCTGGGAAAATGCAGACCAAGAGGGAAAAGGGAGGGGGATTAAAGACTTTCGGAACACATTAATACACTACTATGTTAAGTAAAATGCAGGTGTAAATATAAAAAATTGCATATATAGAAATCTGTAAGGCGTATATTGGCGGAAATGTAATAAAAATGCAGGAATCCCTTGACATAAAGTCATATGTTATCATACAATAGGAAGCAACGAATAAAAATAAAACACCGGGAGGAAAGCCATGACACCTTACAGAGAACTCAGTCAGGAACAACTGCAGGCAATGAAAGCCGAATTGGAAGTGCAGTTTGAAGAAGTGAAAGCAAAAGGATTAAATCTTGATATGTCCAGAGGAAAACCCTCCAAGCAGCAGTTAGAGCTTGCCATGGATATGCTGGAAGAACTGAAAAGTACAGATAAACTGAAATGCGAAGCCGGAATTGACTGCCGTAACTACGGGCTTTTGGACGGTATTCCTGAAGCAAGACGTCTGCTGGGGGAAATGACAGAAGTACCTCCTGAAAATATTATAATTTTTGGAAATTCCAGTCTGAACGTTATGTTTGATACCATTTCCCGTTCTATGACTCATGGTGTGTGCGGAAGCACTCCATGGTGCAAGCTGGATAAGGTAAAATTCCTCTGTCCGGTACCGGGTTATGACCGCCATTTCCGTATTACAGAATATTTCGGAATTGAAATGATTAATGTTCCCATGACATCGGAAGGACCGGATATGGATATGGTAGAAGAACTGGTAAGTACAGACCCGGCGATTAAGGGAATCTGGTGTGTGCCGAAATATTCCAATCCACAGGGAATTACCTATTCCACAGAAACCGTAAAGAGATTTGCAAGACTGAAACCGGCAGCAGAAGATTTTCGTATTTTCTGGGATAATGCATATTGTATACATCATTTATATGATGACAAGCAGGATTTTCTTCTGGAACTTCTGGACGAATGTGAAAAGGCAGGCAACCCGGATATGGTTTACAAATTTGTATCTACTTCAAAGGTCAGCTTCCCGGGATCCGGTATTGCGGCTGTAGCGGCTTCTCAGAGAAACCTGGACGATTTCAGAAAGCACATGTCCGTACAGACCATTGGACATGATAAGATTAATCAGCTTCGTCATGTGCGTTTCTTTGGTGGTATTGTGGGTATGCACAGACACATGAAAAAACATGCGGAGATTCTCCGTCCGAAGTTTGAAATCGTGGAAACTACACTGGAAAATGAACTGCAGGGTGCGGAAATCGGAACATGGACAACACCGAAGGGCGGATATTTTATCTCTTTTGAGTCCATGGACGGCTGTGCAAAGAAGATTATTGCAAAAGCAGCGGAGGCAGGCGTAAAGATGACAGACGCTGGAGCAACCTATCCATATGGAAAAGACCCGCATGACAGCAATATCCGTATTGCGCCAAGTTTCCCTACGGTAGAAGAGTTAAAGCTGGCTACAGAAATTTTTGTGCTGAGCGTAAAGCTGGTGAGCGTTGAGAAGCTTTTAGAGGAAAAAACAGCGTAAGAAAACAGAAAAAAGTGGATTGCAATTAAGAGAAGACCACAGAGCAAAGGTATCTTTACTCTCAGAATTTTTTGGGGGGGGAGGAGATGCCTTTGAAGCTGTGGTTTTTTATAAGGCAGGGATACAGAAGCACAGCCCAGGATATGGCGGCAAGCGCACAATTAGATAAGGACGGGCTGGTAAGTTATTTGGAAATCAACAAGATATCTGACTTAAAGGCAATGCTGGAAGGTTGATTTCAGAAGCTGCTGCACTAAGTGATTAGTGGGCAGCTTTTTTGGCATTCTTCATATTGGTATCTTTCTGAAAATATGTTATACTGAAACGCACAGAAAGGAATAAGGGGTAGATGAATATGGCAAAAAAGAAATCAAAAAAACGCAACTATAAAAAAGCCAAAAAAATCGTTCTGGGTATTCTCATTGCCTATCTTGCAATACTGGCAGTTGTTTATGCAGGCGGTGTGTTTTATTATTCCGGGCATTTTTATCCCGGCTCTAAAATCAACGGCTTAGACAGTGCCGGAAAGACCGTGGAGGAAGTAGAGCGGGACATTGAAGGGCAGATTGCTTCCTTTGAGTTGGTGATTCAGGAACGGGAAGACAAGACAGAGAGTATTTCCGCATCTCAGATTGGCATGGAATATCACAAAGACGATACCGTGAAGAAGCTGAAAAAGCAGCAGAATCCATTCACCTGGTTTTTATCCTTTGCCCATCACAAGGACTATACCATGTCCGCGGCAACTTCCTATGACGAGGAAGCCCTGAATCAGGCAGTGGATGCTCTTGCCTGTATGCAGGACGCCAATATGACAAAGCCTGTGGATGCCCATCTGGAGGTGAAGGAATCCGGATATGAAATTGTTCCGGAAACACAGGGAACAGAGGTGGACAAGGCAAAGGTAAAAGAGGTTATCAAAAAAGCCATAGACAGCGGCGCCCAGGAAGTGAATCTGGAGGACGAGGGCTGTTATACCAGTCCAAAGGTATTAAGCACAGATGAAAATCTGGCAAAACAGAGAGAGCAGGGAAATCAATTCCTGCAGATAACCGTGACCGTGGACTTTGCAGACCGAAAGGAAGTTATTAATGCAGAGGTTATGAAGGATTGGCTGGCAACCGATGAAGCGGGCAATGTGACTTTAGACCAGGCAAAGGTAAAGGAATATGTACAGCAGTTAAAGTACAAATATGACACCTTCGGAAGTTCCCGTCAGTTTAAAACTGCAACAGGTGAAACCATTACCGTATCAGGAGGGGATTACGGCTGGCTGATTGCACCAAACGATACTACAGCAAAGATTATTGAAGCGATTAAAAGCGGACAGTCCCAGACCATTGAGCCGGAATATACATACAGAGGTTATCACAGAGAAACAGATGAAATTGGCAATACCTATGTGGAAATCAGTCTGGCAAAGCAGCATATGTGGTTCTTTAAGGACGGACAGCTTTTGGTGGATACAGATGTGGTAACCGGAAATCATAATAAAGGCTGGGATACACACACTGGTGTGTATGCAATTATGTATAAGGAAAGAGAGGCAACCTTAGTGGGTGAAAATTACAGTTCCCCGGTAAAATACTGGCTGCCGTTTTATGCCAATACAGGAATTCATGACGCAAGCTGGAGAAGTAGCTTCGGTGGTTCTGAATATATGAATAATGGTTCTCATGGCTGTGTCAACACACCGCCTGCCAATGCAGAAAAGATTTTCAATAACATTGAAAAAGGCGTTCCTGTAGTGGTATATTAAAAGATAAGCATAAGAAAAATCCAATCAAAGGAGTTTATAAGATGAATATAGTAGTTTTAGCAGGAGGAAACAGCACAGAAAGAGAGGTTTCCATTGCCTCAGGACAGGGAATTTGCAAAGCGTTGAGAGAGAGAAACCACCGCGCTGTTATGGCAGACCCGTATTTTGGTATGGAAAAGCTGGAGGAAGACTTGTTTCCCGCAGAATATGATATAGAAGAAGCAGCAGAAAAAATGCGTAAAGAGAGCGCACTTCTGGAAGAAACCATGAAAAGCCGCAGAGGATTTTTCGGTTCCAATGTCCTGGCTCTGTGTGAAAAGGCAGATATTGTTTTTCTGGCGCTTCACGGCTCTAACGGAGAGGACGGAAAGGTGCAGTCCGTGCTGGATTTAATGGGTGTTAAGTACACTGGATCCAATCCTTTAAGCAGCGGCATGGCAATGGATAAGGGCATTACCAAGATGGTATTTGAGGCAAACGGCGTTCCCACACCAAAAGGAATTACCCTGGAAAAGGGAGCCAGCAGCCGTCTTATAGACTATGGCATGGAATTTCCTGTTGTGGTAAAGCCCTGCTGCGGGGGCTCCAGTGTAGGTGTGTTTATTGTAAAGAATGAAGCAGAGTATGCACAGGCGCTTTTAGAAGCATTTTCCTATGAAGATAAAGTTGTGGTAGAGCAGTATATTACCGGACGGGAATTTTCTGTGGCGGTTGTGGACGGCAAGGCTTATCCGGTGATTGAGATTGCGCCTATTGAGGGCTTTTATGATTACAAAAATAAATATCAGGCAGGCTCCTGCGTGGAAACCTGTCCGGCAGAAATCTCTGCTTCTCTTACAAAGGAAATGCAACATTATGCAGAGAAAGGCTATGAGGCTTTAAAATTACAGGCCTATGCAAGACTGGATTTTATTATGGACGAAGAGGGAAATATGTACTGTCTGGAAGCCAATACCCTTCCGGGTATGACCCCCACCAGTCTGATTCCTCAGGAAGCAAAGGCGATTGGTATGAATTATCCGCAGCTTTGTGAAAAGCTGATTGAAGTTTCTCTGAAAAAGTATCAGTAAGGGGGCAAAATTCATGAAAAATCTTACCCTGGAGCACATCGCCGAAGCCTGCGGCGGTATTTACCATGGAACAGAAGCAATGAAGAAAGAAGAAGTTGCCAGTATTTTTACAGACAGCAGAAAAGCAGAAAAGGGTGGACTTTTTGTGCCGATTAAAGGGGCAAGAGTCGACGCTCATGATTTTATTCCTCAGGTTATGGAGCAGGGAGTATTGGCAACTCTGTCTGAGAAGGATTTAGGAGAACAGGAATATCCTTATATTCAGGTAGAGTCTTCCCTTCTGGCAGTAAAAGAGATTGCGGAATATTATTTAAAACAGCTGCAGATTCCTGTAGTTGGAATTACGGGCAGCGTGGGAAAGACCAGCACAAAGGAAATGATTGCAGCCGTACTTTCTCAGAAATACAATACGCTGAAGACCCAGGGGAATTTTAATAACGAGCTGGGGCTTCCGCTTACTGTGTTTCGTTTACGGGAGGAGCATGAAATTGCTGTGCTGGAAATGGGTATCAGTGATTTCGGAGAGATGCACAGACTGGCGAAAATTGCCAGACCCGACACCTGTGTGATAACGAATATCGGTTTGTGTCATCTGGAATTTCTCAAGTCCAGAGATGGTATCTTAAAGGCAAAGACAGAAATTTTTGATTATTTGAAAGAGGACGGACACATTATCTTAAACGGTGATGATGACAAACTCATAACCGTGCGGGAAGCAAAAGGAATCCGGCCTGTATTCTTTGGTATTAAGAATCATCAGGATATCTGGGCAGACGAAATTCAGCCGGAAGGATTAAAGGGAATTTCCTGCAGGATTCACGCAGGGGAGGAAAGTTTTTCTGTATTGATTCCGATTCCGGGACATCATATGGTATACAATGCTCTTGCAGGAACTGCTGTAGGGCTGACCTACGGACTGACTTTGGAGGAAATCAGGGCAGGCATTGAGAGTCTGCAGCCGGTCAGCGGAAGGTTCCATATTCTTGAAACAGGAAAGTATACCGTGATTGATGACTGTTATAATGCCAATCCTGTATCCATGAGGGCGTCTTTAGACGTGTTGGCAGACGCGCTGGGAAGAAAGATAGCGTTGCTTGGTGATATGGGAGAGCTGGGCGAAGAAGAAGTCCAAATGCACCGGGAAGTAGGCGAGTATGCAGTATCAAAGGACATCGACATGCTGGTTTGCGTGGGCAAATTATCCCAATACATGGCAGAGGCAGCCAGGACAAAAGCAGAGAAAAAAGAAGTTCTGTATTTTGCAGACAAAGAAATCTTAATGGAACAGCTTCCTCAGATTTTGAAGCAAGGGGATACAGTTCTGGTCAAAGCTTCCCATTTTATGGAGTTTGGAAAGCTTGTGGAAAGGTTGTCAGAGTTGTAAATACATTGCGTTATAGCAAATACTTTGTAATTCTTGCGAAGTGTCCGATTTTCTGTTATAATTTCAAAAGTGTGCATGGCTTCGGTGCCATGGAGGATACTATAACATAAGGAGGACATGATACATGCTGAATGAGATTTTAGGTGCAGTGAATGACTTTATGTATACCTATCTGCTGTTGTTTCTGCTGGTAGGGACAGGCATTTACTTTACGGTTCGGACACGTTTTGTACAGGTAAGGCTTTTGAAAGAATCTTTTCGTGTATTAAAGGAACGTGCAGGAGAGGAAAACGGAAAGAAACAAGTGTCTTCTTTTCAGGCTTTGATGATTTCCACAGCGTCCCGTGTGGGAACAGGCAATATTGCCGGGATTGCAACTGCTATAGCAGCAGGAGGCGCAGGAGCTGTGTTCTGGATGTGGCTTATGGCTGTGATTGGCGGCGCATCTGCTTTTATTGAGAGTACTCTGGCACAGGTTTACAAAGTAAAGGATAAGGAAGAATTTCGTGGAGGTCCTTCCTATTACATGGAAAAAGCATTGGGAAAACGCTGGATTGGTGTGCTGTTTTCTGTTTTGCTGATCATCTGTTTTGCTTATGGATTTAACGGACTGCAGTCTTTTAATATGTCTTCTTCTCTGGAATATTATATTCCCGGGTATGGAGATACCGTTTATCCTATGATTGTGGGATTGGTTCTGGCAGTGGGAACCGCATTTGTTATTTTCGGAGGTGTACACAGAATCGGATTCATCACTTCTGTGATTGTGCCGATTATGGCAGGTGCGTATCTGCTCATTGGTCTGGTGACGATTGTGTTGAACTTGAAAGAACTGCCTCTTGTGTTTTCTATGATTCTTTCTCAGGCATTTGATTTTCAGGCGTTTGCCGGGGGAATGGCAGGCAGCGCAGTAGTAATTGGTATTAAGAGAGGACTTTTTTCCAATGAGGCAGGTATGGGAAGCGCACCGAACGCGTCTGCAAGCGCCTCTGTCAGCCACCCGGCAAAGCAGGGTATGGTACAGGTATTGTCTGTGTTTATTGATACTCTGTTGATTTGCTCTGCTACAGCAATGATGTTGCTTTTGTCCGGTGTACAGGGGGAACCCGGTGTTCTGGACGGAATTCCTTTTGTGCAGAAGGCTATTTCCGCGAATGTGGGAAGCTGGGGCATTCATTTTATTACCATTTCGATTTTTGCCTTTGCTTTCAGCAGCCTGATTGGAAATTATTATTATGCAGAGTCCAATATTCTGTTTATTAAAAATAATAAGACCCTGCTTCTGATTTTCAGAATCAGTTGTCTGGTGGCAGTATTTTTGGGCGCGCAGGCGGATTTCTCCATGATGTGGAATATCGCAGATATTACTATGGGCTGTATGGCAACGGTGAATATTTTGGTGATTTTGGTTCTGGGAAATGTTGCCATTAAGGTGCTGAAGGACTATGAGAAACAGAGAAAAGAAGGAAAAGACCCTGTGTTTAAGGCAAAAGACGTGGGGATTGATCATACGGATTGTTGGTAAAATCTGTGTTGTCAGAGTGCAGTAAAAAATACGGATACGGGCGCTGTTTTTAATAGCAGTACCTGTATCCGTATTTTCTATTTTGTCAGATGCCTGTTTTTCTTCAGAGTTTCCAGAATGATTTTTTGTGTGTAAGCTCCCAGATGTTTTTTATCTTCCCTGTCGAGTTGTTCCGGGTAAATAGGCTTACAATACTCTACCACGACCTTGCAGGGTTTGATTTTAGGGAAGTGTGCCTCAAAGATTTCCGCTGAATTGTTAATAGCAATGGGAACAATCGGGCAGCCTGTCTTTGTGGCAATTTTAAAACTTCCGTCATGGAAGGGCAAAAGCTCCAGTTCATCGTTTCCTTTGTTTCTTGTGCCTTCCGGGAAAATGCAGATAGAGATTCCGCTTTTCACTTTTTCAATAGCTGTGAGAATGGTTTTCATTCCTGCCTTAATATCCTTTCTGTCCAGAAACAGACAGTGAAGATAGCGCATCCAGATGGAAAGCAGAGGAATAGGTTCCATTTCTTTTTTTGCCACATATCCGGTTAAATCCGGGCAAAGGACATAGGTCAGCAGAATATCGAAGAAGCTTCGATGATTTCCGATATAGAGAACTGCCTGGTCCTTTGGAACATTTTCGTGGCCGATAACCGTAATTTCTGCGCCTGTAACCTTCAGGATAAAACGAAAGGTTGCCTGAATAATTCGCAGGGAACTGATATCTTTGGCGCGTTTGTTAAATTTTCCGATTACCCATTCCACCAGAAGGATTGGAATAGATAAAATCAGGTATCCGATTACACAGATACATACCATGATAAATCGCAGCATAATAAGCACCTTTTCCTTTTCACAAATAATAAGATAGTTGTATGAAACACTTCTACTATTATAATGAATGTGAAGGGGATATGCAAGGGAAATAAGAAGGAAAACGAAATGACAGATTCCTCCAAAAAGTAACTTTCAGCTTTCAAAGCGGTCAGTTACTTTTTGTCATATTCTCCATTCTTTTTGCATACATTTAGGATAAGGCTGGTAAAGGAAAGGCGGTAAAGCATGGGAAAAAAAGCAACGGGGCTTTTGCTACTGGTATTGTTTTCCTGTCTGCTGTACGGCTGCAGTATTGAAAAGGTACGTGCAGGGGACGGAGTCAAGCCGGAGTATACAGTCATGAAGGAAGAGGATTTTCCGGAAAAGGTAAAGGAACTCATTGCACAGAATCAGGAAACAGAATTTCAGATGACGTATCAGGACGCAGGCTACCTCTACCTTTTAAAGGGATACGGAAAACAGGAAACAGGAGGATACAGCATACAGATTGAGGATTTATCCCTGTGGGAAAACGCCATTCATTTGCAGACTGTGCTTATAGGACCAAGGGACGGGGAAGAGTTGAAAGAAGAGCCTTCCTATCCCTGTCTTGTGGTGAAGATGAAATATCGGGAAGAACCGGTGATATTTGAATAGAAAAGGGGTTAAGGTGTGGAGCTGATAACAAAAAAGGTAAGCATGCTGAAAAGAAAGTGTGAGGCAGTAAATCAGATTACATTTGATGAGGATTTAAATGTGCCGGACGTGAAACCGGATATTGGCAGAATGATTCAGAAAAAGGGAGAGATTCAGATTGAGGATATCCAGATTTCAGAGGGTAAGGCATATATTACCGGAGTTCTGGCAGTGTGTCTTTTATATGTCAGCGACAGTCAGGAGCGAAAGATTCAAAGTCTTATGGGAACATTGCACATAGGGGAAACCCTGAATCTGGAAGGGCTGGAAAACGGAGATAAGGTACAGCTTAAATGGGATATTGAGGATTTAAGCGTACAGCTTATTAATTCCCGAAAACTGAATATCAAAGCATTGGTAACCTTTACGGCTTATGTAGAGGAGATGCTGGAGACTTCCCTTCCGGTCAATGTGGAAGACGATGAAATTTCCAGAAAAAAGCAGGATATTTCCATTATGGAAGCGGCTGTACATAAAAGGGATACTATGCGGGTAAAGGAGGATATTGCACTGAGTTCCAACAAGCCGGATATTTATGAGCTTTTGTGGAATACAGTGGAAATCCGGGGGCTGGATATCAGAGCCGAAAATGATAAAATCGGGGTCAAAGGAGAACTTTTTGTTTTTGCACTTTACAGCGGCAATGACGACAACAATTCTCTGCAGTGGCTGGAGCATTCGGTGCCGTTTTACGAGGAGGCAGAATGTCCGGGCTGCAGCAGTGACATGATTCCTAATGTAGAGGTGACAGTGCCTCAAAGTGATTTGAAGGTAAAGCAGGATGAAGACGGGGAAGAGCGCATTATCAGTGTGGACGCAGTGCTGGAGCTGGAAATGAAAATTTATGAAGAAGAGGAGCTATCTCTTCTCATGGACGTTTACACACCTGTGAAGGATTGCCGTGCCATACGGGAGAAGCAGAAGCTGGAAAGTCTGCTGGTAAAGAATTTTTCCAAGTGTAAGATGAATGACAGGATAAAGGTGGAGAACAGTCAGGGGAAAATTCTACAGATTTGTCATAGTGATGGCAATGTAAAGGTAGACAGTACTCGAATTGTAGAAAACGGAATTGAAGCAGAGGGCGTGGTGCGGATACGGATTCTGTACATTATCAGTGATGATGAAATGCCCTTTTATGCTATGGAAACCATGATTCCTTTTACTCATGTTATTGAGGCAAAGGGGATTGACGAGCAGTGTATTTACCATTTGCGGACAGATTTGGAGCAGCTTTCCACAACCATGATTGACAGCGATGAGATTGAAGTTAAAATTGTGATGAATCTCAACGTACTGGTTATGAAGCAGACGGAAATGGGAATTATTCAGGAAATTGAAGAACAGGAGCTGGACAGAGAAAAACTGCGGAGTATGCCGGGGATTGTGGGATACCAGGTGCAGCAGGGCGATACGCTTTGGGATATTGCAAAAAAATTCTATACCACCATTGAGAATATTATGGAATTAAATGGACTGGAGAGTGAGGAAGTAAAGCCTCTGGACAGTCTTATATTGATGAAGAAAGTAGAGAGATAAAGGAGTGTGTTGTCAACAGCTTTGAGAGAAGAGAGGGCAGGGGTATGTAAGAAACAGTTCCCCTGTCCTCTCTTCTCTTTATAGGAAATATGTCGCTGATGCGGCTCGCCGCAGGCGAAGAATCTGGAAAGCGAGATTTTTTGTATTTTACACTGTAATTTTCCGTGTTTCATGCTCAATTGCCACTTCCTCAGGTGTCTTCTCCCGCAGTCTGGCAGCTCCATGGTATTCCCGGGTAGGAATCAGATTTCCTTTTGACAGATTTTCCTTTGCCTGTGCAATACCCTCTGTATACTGCGGCAGCCACTCTTCCTGTGCTACCAGCATTTCATCAATCATCTGCCAGATTTCAGGCGGATTGCATACAGCACCTGTCAGAGGATCCATCATAGCAGCCTGTTTCAGAAGCTGTACATTTCCGCTTACAGCAGCTTCCACAGCCAGCTTTTGTACCCAGATGGACTGTGAGCAGACAGCAGCACAGCCAAGAGGCAAATCGCCCACCTTTGGAACACTGATTCCGTTTCCGTCTGCATAACAGGGAACCTCCACCACAGATTCCGCAGGCAGATTGGTAATGCAGCCTTCATTCATAACGTTAAAGTGTCCCCGGTATTTTCTTCCGGTTTCCAAAGCTTCGATAATATAGGAACAGTGCTCTTTTCCGCGCTGAGAGCCGTCCAATTTTTTAGGCTCTTCTGTCAGAATTTTTGGATAGTCTGTTTCAAACCAGTTTCTTTCCTCACGAGTTACGCGAAGATAACCACCGGTTTCTCCATTAATCCAGTTACCCAGATGAATCCAGTTCTTGATTTCCTCCGGTCTTTTTCTGTACCATGCAACATATTCAGACAGATGTCCGTTAGACTCTGTGGAATAGTATCCAAAGCGTTTTAACATATCAATGCGAACCTTTTCTTCTTCCCGGAATTTTTCGTGCTTTTCAAAGCCGGGAAGGATTTTATCCAGCAGCTCTTTTCCGTGATGCTTTACAGAAATATACCAGGTCTGATGATTGATTCCTGCACAGATAATGTCCAGTTCTTCCCTGGGAATACCCAGCACCTCTGCAATCTGCATTTCTCCATGAATTTCTCCGTGGCATAAACCAATGGTTCTGACTTTTCCGTATTTATTGCATGCCCAGGTAGCCATGGCGTTGGGATTGGAATAATTCAGCATAATAGCGCCCGGTTCTGAAACTTCCCGGATATCCTTACAAAATTCCAGCATTTGTGCAATAACACGCTGACCGTACATGATTCCGCCTGTACAGAGTGTATCGCCGACACACTGGTCAACACCGTATTTTAAAGGAATTTCAATATCAGTTTCAAAAGCCTCCAGTCCGCCAATACGGACGCAGTTTACAATATATCTGGCATCTTTAAAAGCTTCCCGTCTGTCCGTGGTTGCCTCAATGGTAATGGGAATCCGGTTTGCATCTAAATCTCTCTGGCATAAGGCACGGGTTTTTTCCAGATTGTCAGCATTGATGTCTGTAAAGGAAATGCGGATATTCTTAAATTCCGGTACAGATAAAATATCTGTAAAAAGTGTGCGGGCAAAAACCAGGCTGCCGGCACCGATAAAAGCAATTTTAAAACTCATAGTAAAGCCCTCCTGTATGTTTTGCTGTTTTATGACTTGTATTATATAGAAAAGGAAAGAAGGAGGTGGAAAGTATTAGGCTGCTGTAGAAAAAATGCAAGATATTGTTGCATTTAATTTTGAACAGAAATCTTGTCAGTAAGAAAGAGGTGTGGTATTTTTTATTTATATTTTAAAGAACGGGCAGGTGAATTTTTTGAACAGTATTTACAGCAGTAAAAATTCTTTTATAACGATTACAGCATTTTATGCCATTTCTCTCCCGGAATTCCATATGTCTATGCACACGCATAAAAGTTGTGAAATTATGTATGTAACCAGCGGAAGTTGTATGGTGCAGTATGAGGGAGGAGAAATCCGGCTGTCTGCCAATGAATTCATTTTTCTGGACGCAGAGGTCCCCCATAAGTTGAGTATTCCAAAGGGCAGACCCTGTGCTGTTTTGAATGTGGAATTTTTATGTCAGAGAAAGGAAACACAAATGAATATAGAGTCTTTGTGGAAGAACAGTGAGGATTTTCTCAACTTCTGTGGAAAAAGATTATCCGCCTTTGCTGCAGAAGATTTGAGAAATATGGGATATGCCTTAAAGGATTTAGTTGTGTGTCTGCAAAAGGGCGGCAGCGAGATGTGTTTGATTTCCATTCTTTTTCAGAGAATGCTTTTGGAGCTGGCATATTGTACAGAGCATATGCAGAAGGCTTCAGGACTGTATTATCTAAAGCAGGCATGCAGCTATATTCAGGAACGCCTTTTTGATACCATAAAAATCCCGGAGCTTGCAGCATATGCAGGAATCAATAAATCTTATTTGCAACGATTGTTTTCTGAAAATCTGCACTGTACGATTACAGAGTATACGAATCGGAAGCGTATGGAGAGAGCAGAGTTCCTTTTGGTAAACAGTTCTATGAAGATAACAGATATTGCTTTTTCCACAGGATATAATAGCAGGCAGCATTTTGGGCATACTTTTGAAAAGTATTATGGTATGAGTCCCTTGCAGTATCGAAAGCTTCATTCCAGAACCCTGGTGCCGGATACAGAGAAAAAGCAGTATATTTTAGGAGATACAGCGCAGATACAGAAAATAAGACTGTGGGAATAAGTTTTGTGACTTTTTATCAGACAGTATCAATTAAATCACAACCGCTTATAATTTTATTCCAGAGATTTTCCCTTAATTCTGTTTTCCTATCATGGGGGTATTTTGCTTCCACTGTCCAGTAAGGCAGACGCGGCTGTTCCAGTTCTTCCAGACAATCCACTTCTTTGTTCACATAAGTCATGACTCTTCTTGCCGTACTTTCCAGACGTGTTTTTACGCCGGCCAGCTTGATATCCATAAGCTCATAGCCGAAAGGCTTGGCGTCCTGAAGCCACAGCTTTTCTCTAAGCAGGTGCATAGTCTGGAAATTTTTCAGAATATTGGGGATAATCTGTGTACAAATATTCCGGAGTGTGGATAAGTCTTTTTTATCATAGGCATCCTTAAGGCAGATGCCCAGGTCTGCTTTTTGCGCCAGCACTTTGGCAAATGCTTCATAGAAGGAGAAGAAGTCTGCGTATTTCGGAGAGGTTTCCTGACTTTTTGCCAGCTTGTCAGCCAGTTCTCCATAGTATGTTTTTGTGTCTACGCCCTGAATGTGGTAATCAAATATGCCAAGCATTGGATCCTGATACAGTAAGTACTTGGAAGGATTATCAGCAGAGAGATTTTCTCCAGTTCCCTGGAAGAGTGCATCAAAATTATCCAGAAGATAAAAATCTTCCAGCGGCGCATCAACACAGTCTGCAAAGGATTGAGCAACCTCTTCCCCGGAAGGATTTTCCCTGAAGCAGAGAGTGGCAAACAGAATCAGTCCGGGATAGAGGGCGTCCAGAGGCGTTTCAGCTCCATTGTCCAGCCAGCCGGTAGCAAAGACTTCAGAAATTCCCTGACTCTGACATTCTTTTAAAGCGCTTATGGTGCATTGAAAAGCCTTTCCATAGTTTGGGGCAATACCGTTCCAGTTCCAGATTCCGCCGGCAAAAATAGTGCGTGGAGAAAGCTCCTTATGAACGCGCAGCATATGGTGATAGGTTTCTCTGTCTGCGTGATAGTAGTCCCAGTAAACAAGTCCAAGCTCTTCGTCTGGTTTTGTCCAGGTAGAGGTATCTGTATTTTCATCAATGTCATAATACCCCTTTCCTGTATTGGAGGTAATATACATATCACTCCACATCATTGGCTTCCAGCCCATCTTACGGCAGATTTCCAGAATTCTCTGGCTGTGTTCGCGAATCAGGAGAGAGCTTTCTTTATATCCGTTTTCTTTCAGATAATTGCCCAGTCCCAGCATCAGGGCTTCGTCCATTCCAATGTGAATATTTCTGGAAGAAAAACAGTCCTTCAAAGAGGTTAAAGCCTGTTCAAGAAAAGCGTATACTTTTTCTGAACCTACCATGAGAATGTCAGAGGTATCCTTTAATTCCTGTCCCATAGGCCATTTCAGAGCATTTCTCAGGTGTGCCAGAGTCTGAATACAGGGAACCAGCTCAATACCGAAATTCTGTGCATAGGAATCCAGTTGGCGCAGCTCTTCCTGAGAATAACGGCCGCGATAAGTACCGAAATAAGGCTGACCGGGTATTTCATAGGTGTCTTCTGTATACAGAAGGAGCTGATTCATGCCGGCTTTTGCCAGAACGCGTATCAGTTTTTTTATCTTATCTGGTGTGGCAACTGCGTTTCGGGAGCAGTCCAGCATAAAGCCGTTATGGGTAAAGAAGGGAGTTTCCTTCAGTTCAAAATCTTCTTCTGCGTGATGCAGGAGGTAATTCAGCCCGCGAAAATAGTGTGCTGGTTCCTTACAGGTGATTTCGGCACACTGCCCTGTCCTGGAAACAAGCAGTTTTTCAAAGGCAGAGTCTGTTGTGACAGAAATCTGAAGGGATTCAAAATTTTTTGGCAAATCAGCATATTCCTCCAGTAAAAGTGTTGTTCCTTTTTCAAGTAAGGCTGCAGTTTTGCTGTCAGTATTATAAAAAAATTTCATAGATTTGTTCTCCTTTAGAAATTAAATTTTCTGATGTTCCTGAAAAAATTTTTTCTGCTGTGTATAGTAATAAAAAATAAACAGTACGGCTGTGAGTCCCCAGGAAATGGGATAGCACAACAGAATGTTGGAAACGTCCGGCTTGTGAGGCACTACAAAGAAAATCCAGACAATACGCAGGATACATACACCGCCGCAGGTCATCAGCATAGGTACAAGGACATTTCCCATACCTCTTAAAGTGCTGGAAAGGATTTCAATGAAAATAAACAGCACATAAGAGGGCGCTATGATATGAATAATTTTCATACCGATTTTTAAAACCTCTGGGTCTGCGGTGAAAAGCCGCAACAGATATTCTCCGAAAAACAGGAGCAGTGCGCTTACCAGAACAGAGGCAAGAAAATCCATAAAAAGGCAGATGGTGACACTCTTTTTCATGCGGTCATATTTTCCGGCGCCGTAATTTTGCCCGATAAAAGTCGTAATGGCAACGCTGAAAGCGCCGGAAATCATCCAGTAAATGGCATCTATTTTTCCGAAAGCAGTATATGCTGCCATTGTGCTGGTTCCCAGATCGTTTAAAGAGGTCTGTATAATCATGTTGGAAAGATTATACATGACAGATTGAATTCCGGCAGGAAGACCTATGGTAATAATGGAAAGCAGCAGAAACTTATGAAAGCGGATTGCTTTTGGCCGCAGGCAGTACATATCTTTGGATTTCATCAGAGCATGAATCACCAGCACGGCGCTGACTGCCTGAGAAGCCACAGTGGCAATAGCGGCTCCTGCAACTCCCATATCAAAACCAACTACCAGAACAATGTCAAGAAAGATATTGATGAAACAGCACACAATCAAAAAATAAAGAGGTCTGGTCGAATCTCCCACAGCTCTGAGAATGGAAGAACCCACATTATAAATAAATACAAAAATGATACCGCCGAAATAAATTCGCAGATAAGTGGCAGAATCTGCCATGACATCAGCAGGTGTTTTCATAATTTGCAGCATGGCGGGCGTCAATAAAATGCCTGCAATGGTAATTAAAATACCGCCGGCAACAGATAAAGCCGCTGCAGTGTGTAAAGTGTCATTTAAATCCTTTTTGTTTTTGGCTCCATAGTAGCGGGCAATAATTACCGTTGCACCGGATGAGAGTCCTACAAAAAATCCAACAATCAGGTTTACCATTTGTCCTGTAGAACCACCCACCGCTGCAAGCGCTTTTGTGCCTACAAATCGGCCTACAACTACAGCATCAGCCGTATTATAGAGCTGCTGAAACAGTGTTCCGAGCATAATGGGAAAAAAGAAAAACAGAAGCTGTTTCCAGATAACGCCTTCTGTAATCTGATTTCCTGTTGTTTCTTTTGTCTTCATAAAATTCCCCCTTATCCATAAAAAACAGATATATAATGTATATATATCACAGGTTTTTGAAAATGTCGATAATGAAAAGAAAAGTTTTTTACACAGATTCTTTTATAATAATTTTACTCTTTTTTGGTGTGGTTTATGGTATGATAAACATATCAAAACGGGGGAAGCAAAGAGGAGGTATTGGTTATGAAAATGAAAATTCGTGTAGCAAATCCGGCAGGAAATATTACGGTTTTTGTCATGGATAAAGTGCAGAGAGAGGATTACGCAAAGATATCTGCGCAGATACTGGACAGGAAAGAGCTGCATGCAGAGCAGGTAGGATTTATTGAACAGGAGGGTAAAGCTGTGCATATGCAGATGATGGGAGGAGAATTCTGCGGAAATGCCACCAGAAGCTTTGCCTATCTTCTGAGTATGCTTTCTGATGAAAAGCCGGAGGAAGTGCTTGTTGATGTCAGCGGCTCGGACAGGCCTTTAAAGGCTGAGATAAATCCGGAAAAAGGGACAAGTCGGGTGGAAATGCCTCTTCCTGTGGACAGAAAAGAGCTGCGGCTGGGGGAGAAAGCAGTCTATCCGGTTGTGGTATTCGATGGTATCTGCCACATTATTGCAGAAGGAGCGCCGGGAGAGCAGGAATTGGTGGATCGTCTTATAGCGGAAGCAGAGAAAATCTGTCCCTGCGATGCATATGGCGTCATGTTTCTGCAGAAGGAGCACATGGTTCCGGTAGTATATGTAAAGGAAACAGATTCCATGGTATGGGAGAGCAGCTGCGGAAGCGGAAGTATGGGGGCAGCTGTGTATCTTTCAGAGCAGGAGAAGGACGGAAGCTTTGTTTACAGACTGCACCAGCCGGGCGGTGTGATTGAAGCATCTGTGTGTAAGGAAAACGGAAAAGTCATATCCTGTAAAATGGGAGGTCCCGTTGAGATTTCCGGGGAAATGGAAATAGAAGTAAACGTATAGAGAAAGGTTGAAAGAATCATGGAGTATGGAAGGCTGAAATATCCCTATATAGCAGTTATGAAGGAGGGAAGTCTGTCCTATGGAGGAAATCAGCAGTGGAGCAGCAAAAAGACGATACAGAAATATGGCTGCGGTGTTATTGCCGGAACAGATTTGCTGTTGTATTTAAGCTTACATAAGGATTACTGCAAAGGGAAAGAATTTAAGGATTCAGAAGGTATAAACGGAATTTTGGACGCAGAAGAGTATATGGAGCTGGCGGAAAAGATGAAGCGCCATTATTTTCCTGTGATTCTCGGGCTGGGAATGCCAGTGTGGCTTCTGGCGGGAGGGATTAACCGTTATTTTCATATAAACAGAATTCCCCTGAAGGTTTCATTTGGGGTGTGGGGCAGAAATCTGAGAAATCGGGTTGCTGCCATGCTGGCACATGATATCCCTGTTATTTTGGCAGTGGGACCCAATTTTCCTGTTCCGGTGAAAAAACAGAAATTGTCCTTTTATGAAAAAAAGGGAAATTCTTATGAGGAAATGTGCAGCGTTGCGGCACATTTTGTAGTAGTCACAGCAATGGAAGGGGAGTGGCTGCAGATATCTTCCTGGGGAAAGACTTACTATATCAATCTTTCAGAATATCAGACTTATGTGCGAAGATACAGCTTTTTTCTGGTCAGCAATATTTTTTATATTCGGAAAAGAAAATAGAAAGTAATAGATAGACAAAAATAGGAAAAACAGCAGAGATTTTCATTTTGGGGAAAGCTCTGCTGCTTTTTATAGTGCAGCGAATCAGAAGGAATCGCTCAGGGAATTCTTTACAGACAGAAGGATTCTTTTACCACTTGTGCTAACATGTGCTGCCCTGTTTCTGTGAGATGAATTCCGTCTGTAGTAATGGTGTCAAAGCCCATTTCTTTGATTTTTTTATTCATTGGCTCCTGAAGAGGAATAAAGTAAGCGCCGTAATTGCGCGCCAGCTTATGAATGTTTTTGGACATTTTTTTCTGCCAGGGAATCCAGTCCTCATATTTTCCGTCTTTGGAAAAAATAAAAGGTTCCAGAATAATGACCTTTGCCTGGGTTTCTCTGGATAAATCAAAGAGCATCTCGTGGTAAGCGCGGATACTGTCCTCCAGCATGTAGAGCTTGTCCTGTTCAGAAGCATCTGCATCTACAATCAGACCAATGTCATTGATACCTACCAGAATACTTACATAATCCGGGTTGAGTGAAATACATTCTGCGTGGAGTGTCTGTGCAACCCGTTCTGTGATATAGCCTGCAACACCTTTGTTTAGAATAGTCCAGTCCTGATTTTGTTTTTTTAATGTTTCTGAAAATATATTTACATATCCGCAGCCAAGTTCATTGGAAGATTCTTCTCTGTCAGCAGCGGTAATACTGTCACCTAAAAATATAATAAGTCCCATATCCCATACTCCTTAATCAGTGCAGCAACACACTAGATTTATTTTGCGGCGGGAAATCTGTTGTTTAGATTTTGCCGTTTATATAATACATTTTAACTGAAAATCCACGGTATTGCAAACGATAATTTTGTGGAGTCTGGACAAATAGTAAATTTATTGATTATTTTGCTTTACAAATCCCAAAAGCAGGGGTATAATCAGAGTCAACTTCAAAGAAAGCATTTCATTTTACATCGGCCGTTCGGCTGGAATTTCCAAACAAAGTTACAGTTTTATAAAGGTGTTTCAGAGAGAAGAGGTGGTTTTATGTCTGCGGAGTCGTATTTTGTTTTGGCAGTTGCAGGCACAGCAGTTTTTATGGACTTTTTAATGGAAAGGGTTATAAACAGCTTTATTTGTCTGGGATTGCTGTTGGGACTTGCACTCAGTCTGCGGTCAGGCGGAATCGGGGGAGTTCCTGTATATGCGGCAGGTGTTTTGATCCCGTGTATTCTGCTTTTCCCTTTGTTTTATTTTCATATGCTGGGGGCAGGTGACATTAAGGTCTTTGCCGTGCTGGGTGGAATTACCGGTATTTACGGAATTTTACACATTATACTTGGCGCTTTTTTTCTGGGTGCTGTCTTATCTTTGGCATTTCTGATTTCCTGTGGAAATTTGCGGGAACGTATTTCTTACTTTATCCACTATTTTTATCAGTATTTTGTAACAGGTCAATCACGACCTTATATCAGAAAGGGAAAACAGGTAGAAAATTTTCATTTTACTGTTCCCATTCTGTTAAGTGTCATGCTCTATGCAGGAGGTTTTTATTGAAAAATGAAGAAAAATATCATAGCAGTATGCGATAGTGATGCGGAATATGCCTGTAATTTTGCAGAATATCTGAATAATAAGAAAAAACTGCCCTTTCAGGCAGAGGCATTTACTAATGCACAGACGCTTTGCGATTATGCAGGGAAAAATCCTCCGGAGATTCTGTTAATTGCAGAGGGCGATGTAGACAGCCGGGTAGAAAATCTGGGAGCGGAGAATCTGATTGTGCTGTCTGATGAGAGGGACAGGGAGGAAGAACAGCATAAGTGTGTGTATAAATATCAGTCTGCAGAAAGTATAATTCAGGAGGTTATGACCTATTATGCCAACAGTTCATCGCCTGCTTTTTATGCCATGTCGGAGAGGCGTATGTCTGTACTGGGGGTTTATTCTCCTGTAGCAAGGTGTGGAAAAACACTGTTTGCCCTTACGGCAGGACAGCTTCTGGGAGAAACGAAGTCTGTTTTATATGTGAATATGGAGGAGTATTCCGGGTTTGGAGAACTGTTTTCCATGCAGACAGAAAAGAGTCTCACGGATTTTTTCTATGAACTTCGCTGTAAAGAAGGAAAGGCGCTTCACGGTGTACAGGAATTAATCCGTCCTATGGGGAAGATGGATTATCTGCCGCCTGTGGAATCACCGGAGGATATAAGAGAAATTTTGTTTTCAGAGTGGATGCAGCTCTTTGAACTCATTCGTAAAAATAGCAGGTATGAGATTATGATTCTGGATGTCGGGAACAGTGTAGAACAGCTTTTTCGTGTTTTAAATTTGTGCAGTCGCGTGTATATGCCTGTACAGGAGGACCTTATGGCAAGGTGTAAGCTTTCACAGTTTCGCAAGCTGATAAAGAGCTGGGGAGCTATAGAGGAGGAGCGAATCAGGGAAGTCCGTCTGCCTGCCTTTCAGCCGGAAGGCAGGGACAATAATCTGATAGAAGCTCTGTCCTGGGGAAAATGGGGAAGCTGTGTAAGAAAGGTGTTAGAAAAAAATGGAGAATTTAAAGGAGCAGGAAAGCCATGAGCATTTCTGTGTACTCAGGAATCGGCTTTTGCAGAGATTGGAGGAAAGCTGGGAGGATTCAGATACAGAGGTATTGGAATTGATTGACGGTCTTATGTTGGAATACAGTAGAGAGGTGTATCTGTCCATTGTACAGAGAGAAAATCTGAGAAAAGAATTGTTTCAGTCTGTGAGGCGAATGGATATCCTGGAAGAGCTTTTAGAAGATGACAGTATTACAGAAATTATGGTTAATGGCTGGGACAAAATTTTTATTGAGAGGGAAGGGCGTATCTTTCCATGGAGAAAGAGCTTTTCTTCGCCGGAGAAGCTGGATGATGTGATTCAGCAAATGGCTGCCCGGTGCAATCGGGTGATAAACACGACCCAGCCTATTGTGGACGCCAGACTGAAAAACGGGGAAAGGGTGAACGCAGTGATTTCGCCTGTGGCGTTGGACGGCTCCATATTGACAATCCGTCGTTTCCCAAAGGAGCCGATTACCATGAAAAAGCTGATAGAAATGGACAGCCTGGATCAGGAAACCGCAGATTTTGTGGAAAAGCTGGTAAAAGCAGGGTACACCATTTTAATCGGAGGAGGGACAGGTTCAGGAAAAACCACATTTTTAAATGCTTTATCAGAATTTATTCCAAAAGACGAAAGAGTAATTACCATTGAAGACAATGCAGAATTGCAGCTTCAGGGAATTGAAAATCTGGTGCGTCTGGAATGCAGGCAGGCAAATATTGAAAAATCACAGGAGATTACTATGGGAGATTTACTGAAGACCTGTCTGCGTATGCGGCCGAGCAGAATCATTGTAGGAGAGGTGAGGTCAAAGGAAGCAGCAGAGCTTCTGCAGGTCGTAAATGTAGGGAATGACGGAAGTTTGTCCACGATTCATGCAAATAGCTGCAGGGATATGGTGAGCCGTCTGGAAACCATGGTGCTTATGGGGATGGATCTTCCTGTGCCGGTTATTCGAAGGCAGATTGCTTCAGGTTTTGATGTTTTTATTCATCTGGGAAGAATGAGGGATAAAAGCAGGAAGGTACAGGAGATTTGTGAGATTGACAGAGTGGAGGAGGGTGAGGTGATTCTGAATTCCCTGTATGTACGTGGTACAGCTCTGGAAAAAACAGGAGAGATGCTGCATCAGGAGAAGTTTAAGAAGGCGGGGATTGAATTATGAAGCAAAAGAAAAAAAGAGAGAAAACAGACTATCATGTGTATATCTTATCCTGGCAGCAGTGGATACAGTATCTTGCAGAGTCTGTGGCACTGTGTTCGGGGATTAATTATTTGTTTTATAAAAGTCCAGTTGTGTTTCTTTTTATGATACCCGTACCCATATGGTATATCCGGCAGAGAAGAAGGCAGCAGATAACACTCAGAAAAAGACGGTTGCAGAATCAGTTTAAAGATGCGTTAAATGCTATTCAAGTGGGAATTTCATCAGGATATTCTCTGGAAAATACGGTTCATGAGGCACGGAAGGATTTGGAAAAGCTCTATGGTAAGGAAGCGGAAATGACAGAGGAGTTTGCCTATATGGAAAGTCAGATGAAGCACAGTGTACCTCTGGAGCAGCTCTTATATGACCTGGGAATTCGCAGTGGAGCAGAAGATATTCTGAATTTTTCCGAGATATTGATACAGTCTAAAAAAATGGGCGGAAATATGCGGATTGTCCTGCAGAACTGCATGACTTCTATAGAAGAAAGGCTGGAGGTGAAAAAAGAAATACAGACAATTTTATCCTCCAGGAAAATGGAGCAGAAGATTATGAGCGTGATTCCTTTGGGAATTATTTTCTATATGCAGTTTACTTCTCCTGGATTTCTCGATGTTTTATACGGGAATGGAATGGGAGTGTGTATTATGACCGTATGCCTGGTTCTTTATTTTGCGGCATTTTTGTGGGGAGTGAGGTTGACGGAAATTGAAATTTAAGTTTTCCGGAAAAAAGGAATTATGTGCAGCAGTTTTTCTTATAATTGCCGGAAATTTTCTGGGAATTGGGATTTTGGCTGTTCAGAGGTACTCTGCTAAGACGGATTATCTTAAGAGAAATTCTTATGGAGAGGGAGCTTATGAAGAGCGTTTGCAGGTGGAAACAAAAGACCGTAAAGAGGAGATACAGCTTTATGTGGAGGAGCAAAAATACACAGAGAAAGAAAAAGATCAATATTTGATACAGGCAAAGCAGGAGTTAGATAAGTGGTTTCAGGAAAGTTGCGGGAAAAAGGGAGAAACAGATGTATCTCTTTCTTTTCCTAAAAAGCTGGAGAAGAATCCGGCAGTGTTATTCTGGAGCACAAGTCAGCCGGAGCTTTTAGACTGGGAGGGGATTTTAGGCTCAGAAATTGAACAGGGGGGAGAAGCAGTAGATCTTATGTGTACCATAAGCTTAGAGGAACAGACAGAAATCTGGCAAAGGGAAGTTCGTGTCTATCCGCCCAGACTGACTGAAAAAGAAAAGCTGCAGAAGGGGATTCAAAAAGAGGCAGACCGATTAAGCCAGGAAAGCTCAGATAAGCTGTATTTGCCGGAAACTTATCAGGGAGAGCCCATATATTATCATCGGATAAAGGAAAATACAGGATATCTGGTATGTATGCTTTCTTTTGTTTTAGGAATCGGTATTTTTCCGCTGAAGAGAGAGCGTGAAAAAAAGGCAGCAGAGCAGAAGAAAAAAGAAATGCAGAGAGATTATCCGGATATTTTGGATAGGCTGGTATTGTTTTTACGGGCAGGTCTTAGTATCCGAAAAGCCATGGAAAGGCTGGCATCAGATTATCTGAAAAACCGACAGAAATATCACATCAGAGAAAGAGCCGCTTATGAAGAAATTGTGAAAACCTGCAGGGAAATGGAAGGAGGTGTTTACGAGGCAGAGGCATATGAAAGAATGGGGAAACGATGCGGAGTTCCTCAGTATAAGATTCTTTCTGTGCTTTTGGTACAGAATCTGAGAAAGGGGAATGAAAATCTTTTGGAACTGCTGGAAAGGGAAGCGGTATCAGCCGGAGAGGAGCGTAGAAGGGAGGCCAGAGTCAGAGGGGAAGAGGCGTCTGTAAAGCTTTTGCTTCCTATGATGCTACAGTTGATTGTTGTGCTGATTATTTTAATGGTTCCGGCGTTTTTAAGCTTTTTATAAGGAGGTGAGAAGCATGAATTTATTAAGAGAATTCTGGAAGGAAGAGGATGCAGTAGGTGTTGTGGAGATTATTTTAATTCTGGTGGTATTGATTGGTCTTGTCCTTATTTTTAAAGAACAGCTTACCAGTCTGGTGAAGAATATTCTTTCAAAAATCACAAAACAGAGCAATAGCATCTAGGGCGGTGAGGGCATGAAGCAAAAAGGGAGTATGACAGTTGCCATGAGTCTTCTGCTTTTTACCCTTTTGCCGTTGATAGGGGTGAGTATCCGTGCGTCACAGATTGCCTGTGCAAGGGTACAGGCGGTTAACGGGATAGATACAGGCTTGTATTCTCTTTTCTCAGAATATGATAAGGTGCTTCTGGAAACTTATAATTTGTTCTTTCTGGACGCCGGGTACGGCACCGGAACTTTGGATATGGGACAGCTAATCAGTCAGACAGAATATTATGCAGATCCGGTGCTGTCCTCAGGTATAACCAGATGCGAAATACAGGCCTGTGCATCAGACGGCTTTCGTCTTGCCTCTGACCGTCAGGGAAAAGCAGTGGAGCAGCAGATTATTCGATATATGAAGGGAAATCTGGGGACGGCAGGAATACAGAAATTAAAAGAAAAAACGGAAGAGAACCAGAGTATTATGGAGCATCAGGAGCAGATTGAGGCCCAGGGAATGGAGGAGGTGGATACAGAAAATGTAGTTCCCATGGAAGGAATTTCTTTGGACAATAATCCTTTGGAAATTGTCAAAAGTCTGAGAAAGAACGGAATTTTAGGGTTGGTGCTGCCAGAGGGCAGTCAGGTATCTGAAAAAGAACAGGTATCAGGAGCGCTTCTTTCTCAGAGAGAGATTGGACAGGGACTGGGGGATTTTTCTTATATGGATACAAAGAGCAATATCACAGACCGACTTTTCATACAGGAATATATACTGGAAAAGTTAGGGACATTCACCAGACCAAAGGAAGAGGGAGGACTGGACTATCAGGCAGAATATGTGCTGGGAGGAAAAAACAGCGACAAAGAAAATCTGTCTTATGTGATAAATCGTCTTTTGATTATCCGGGAAACTGCAAATCTGGCTTTTTTATACACGGACGCACAAAAGAGAGCAGAGCTGCAGACCTGTGCGGCTGCGCTGTCCTTTCTGCTTCTGATACCAGAAGGAATGGAGCTTGTACAGGGCGTATTAGCGGCAGGTTGGGCATATGTGGAAAGTCTGGCTGATGTAAGAATTTTGCTTTCAGGAGGAAAGGTACCGCTTATGAAAGACAGTACAGCCTGGAATACGCAATTAAACAGTTTAGATTTCCGTGCTTCTGCCAAAGGGAGAAGAGGAATGGATTATGAGGATTATCTTCGTATCTTATTTACCTTTACTTCAAAAGAGAAGAGTGTTATGCGGACCATGGATATGATAGAACTGAATATACGGCAGATAGAGGGAAAGGAAAGGTTTCGTTTTGATGCCTGTATTGATGCGATTTCTATGTCTTTTCTCATCAAAGGGCCGGAAAATATAAACTGGCAGGCAGACAGGGTCTATACTTACGATATGTAAAAGGAAGACAGCGCTTATAACAAAGGAAAGAGGTATGGCAGAATATGGCATGGATGCGCAGAAAGGCAGAAATATGGAAAAAGGAGGAGCAATTTCTTTGGCACAAGGCAAGTATGACTGTGGAAAGTGCTTTTGTTCTGCCATTTTTCTTTTTTGCAGTAACTATGATTGCAGGAATGTTAGATTTGTACCATACTACGATTCTGGTACAGACCGCCTTGTGTGAAGGGGCAAAGGAACTGGGTATGTACTCGTATTGTGTAGAGGGAGATACGGAATCTCCGGTAGGTGCAGTAAATCAGGCAGTCTGTATGGCATATGGGACAGGAAAGGTGAGGGAGGTGTTAAAAAAAGAATCTCTTCCCCAGATTCTGGGAGGCGTGCAGGGCATCAGCCTTTTGCCTTCATCGTATGAAAATGACACCATAGTTTTAAAGGCTTCTTTTGTATATTGTATGCCAGCCGATATTTTCAGAAGTTTTCCTTTAACGATAAAAACTGCAGGGCAGGCAAGAGCATGGGTTGGCTATAAGGGCGAAAAATATGGCGTTGGAGAGCAGGAGGAAATGGTATATGTAACAGAATGGGAAAGTGTATACCATGAAAGTGAATCTTGCAGTTATCTGCATCTTTCTGTAAATCAGGTATCCTACGACAGTCTGGATAAGAGAATGAATCAGTACGGAGAGCATTATCACAAATGTGGGAAATGCTGGGGAGAAAATACGGTTCAGCGGAATGTCTATATTACGGAAAGTGGAAATCACTATCATAGTTTTTCTGGGTGCAGCGGACTCACCAGACATGTAAAGCTGATAAAAAAATCAGAACTGAAAAACCTGAAGGTATGTACCAGATGCGGAGGAAAAGATTCATGACAGGAAAATGGATATTACATATGGTGATGCTGGGAATATGCAGCGCAGAGGATTACAGAGAAAAAAGGATTTCTTCATGGAAGTTACTTTTGTATGCAGGGCTCGTATTTTTGTATGGAATCTGGGAATACAGCACACAGGGAGAAGAACATGGAAGATGGATACTGAGTAGTATTTTGGGCAGTATTCCAGGAGCTTTTTTACTTATCACCGGTAAAATATCTCAGGAAGCAGTGGGATACGGAGATGGTCTGGCCGTATTGCTCATAGGAATTTCCATGGGTTTTTGGGAAGCGCTGGGGATTCTTTTTACAGCCAGTGTGGGAGCATGTTTTGTGTCACTGTATTTAATATTGCGTCGTAAGTGCGGACGAAAAAGGCAGATAGCGTTTCTTCCTTTTTTATTTTTGGGAATGGCAGGTGCGGGACTATGGACAGGGGCTTTGAAAATCGGAAAGCTATGAAGCGTCTGAAGGGGAGTTATACTGTGGAGATGGCTTTGATAAGTGGGGTATGGCTTTTGGTTGTGTTTGCGTCATTGCTTTTGATTCTGGGAAGTATGCAGAAGGTGACGGATACGGCAGCGGCAGCGGAGGCTGCTGTGTATGGAAGCGGGAAGGCAGTCAATAGAGTATCTGACGGCGTAGATGCGGCAAGGAAGAGAGCCGGAATGACAGGAAAGAGCTACAGTATAGCGGGAAGCAAAAGAGAGATTACCGTGACCTTTGATCATAAGCTGCAGATACCGTTTCAAAATTTGGAGTGGAGAAGATCAGAGATCTTGAGAAGTAAAGTTATACGTCCGGTTTTATTTATAGAAAAGGTGCAGAAAGCCAGAAAAATAAGGGATATGCTTGTACCGTAGAGGAGAGGAGGCAGAAGGCATGGAAGTTTCATATAAACGGAGTATGAGCTGCAATTATATTATCCTGCAGGGGTCAGAAGGAGAGGCTTTAAAGACTTATCAGACCCGTATTTTGCTGGAGAATCAGATGCCGGGTCTGCTTCCCTGTAAGCACCAGAAAATAGATGGGAAGGAGCATTTTTATTATGAAATTACAGGTTGTCAGACCTTATATCATCTGTTTGAGAACCGAAAATTTTCCAGGAAGAACCTGGAAACTCTTTTTCTGGCGGTTGTCCGAATGATGGAAAGTTTGGATCAGTATTTAATGAGCAGAGATTGCCTTTTGCTAAATCCGGCATACATTTATCAGAATCTGGATACAGAGGATTATCTGTTTATGTGGTTTCCACTGGGAGAAGAATGCGCAGATAAAGAATTTCAGAATTTAACAGAATATATACTTCCCCGTATTGATCATCAGGACGAGGCTGCAGTAACAATGGGCTATAGTGTTTATAAAGAGGCTGTGGAGATTGGGCTGAAAACGGAACGTATAAAGGAACATATTTACGGAGGCGTGCAGGAAAAGAAGGAAAGCAGAAAGGAAGACTCCGGGGACAGGGAAGATACGCAAAAGGAATGGGAACGTCAAAAAATTCTGGATAATTTTTATAATGATGAAGAGGAGGCTGAAGACAGATTTTCTTTAAAAGAAAAGATTTTTGCAGGCACGGGTTTGACCTTGATTTTGGCCTTATTTTTCTTACTGCGTAATGTGACTGGAATTTCCATAGGGAAGATTTGTCTTGTCGTTGCTGTATTTATAGCTATTCTGGGTGGAGGAGCAGGAATCTGGTATTTTTTGGAGAGTCGAAGGAAAGAAGGACGGGGATGGGATAAATCGTATAAAAACATTGGTACTGAAGAAGATGAGGAAGAGGGAGAAGAAGAAACAGAGGGGCGTGAAAGTGGGGAGTTTATACCGGTGGTACAGCCGGATTACGAAGAGGTGGGAAAGACAGTGGTGCTGTATGGTGAAAAGGAAAGTATGCCGTATTTAAGGCAGGCAGATACCGAGTATGGCAGACAATATTTTTTACAAAAAGAAGTAAATTTGATAGGAAAGAAAAGGGAGTGTGTGGATATATGGCTTAATATTCCCACTGTCAGTCGTATACATGCGAAAATTGTAAGAAAAGCAGAAGGCGATTTTTTGGTTGATTTGAATTCCAGAAACGGAACTCTTTTAAATGGCAGATATTTGAATCCGGAAGAGGAATATCTTCTGGAAGACGGAAGTACGCTTGTTTTTGCAGAGAGCAGATTTGTTTATTGTGGCTCATAGTATACTTTTGTATATCTTGCATTGAGAAATAAAAAGTTTTATAATATCAATACATGAAATACTGCGAAGGTTTTTATGAAAAAAAGAAAAGGCGGAAGAAAATGGAGCAAAGTAATAGGCATGGACAGCCGCCCTCTCAGGGAACTGCAAATGAAATCCGGCAGTTTTTAAGAACCAGAAAAAGAGTTCCGGTAAATACTGGACTGATTTTGATAAATATCCTGGTGTTTTTGGCAGTAGAACTGACAGGTTCCGCACTGGATACCAGCCATATGCTACACTGGGGTGCGGCTTATGTGCCGGATATCCTGCAGCAAAAGGAATATTATCGACTGATAACAGCAATGTTTCTACATTTCGGAATACAGCATTTAGGTAATAATATGTTGGTGCTTCTTTTTCTGGGTGATTGTCTGGAACGCAATGTAGGAAAAATAAAGTATTTTTTGATTTATTTTCTGGGAGGAGTGGGCGCTAACTGTCTTTCTGTATGGCTGGAACTGCAAAATGGAGAATATTTTGTTTCAGCGGGTGCATCGGGAGCAGTATTTGCAGTTATTGGCGCTTTAATTTATGTAGTCATTGTCAACAGAGGAAGAATTGAAAACTTTACTACCCGGCAGTTAATTCTTATGGCAGGTCTGAGCCTTTATTTTGGTGTGACCAGTACAGGTGTGGATAATGCAGCACACTTTGGCGGCTTTCTTTGTGGGTTTTTGCTGGGGTTGCTGTTGTATCGAAAGCCAGTAAGAAAGAGCTTTCAATAAAACTCAGGCAATCGGAAGCAGGATTTTAAATTCTGTCCCTTTGTTGGGAGCAGATGTATAAGAGATAGTGCCTCCATGTGCAATGACAATGCGTTTGCAGATTGCCAGGCCAAGTCCTGTTCCTTCCTGTTTATGTGTAATAAAAGGCTCGAAAAGTGTGCTGCGGTAATCGTCAGGAATGCCTTCCCCGGTGTCTTTGACAGAAATATGTACCATGTCATGATCTGCTGTTAAAGAGCATACAATAGAGCCTTTTGAATCCATGGCTTCCATAGAATTTCTGAGCAGATTTAATATGAGTTGTTGGAGTTTTGTCTTATCTGCATATATGGGAGGAATGGAGGAATCTGTTGTCAGGGAAATGGAAATGTTCTGCTTTTGGCAAGCCGGAGTAACAGAAGCAATGATTTCGTGAAAGAGTGGTGCAAGTTCTAATTTCTGCATGTGAAGCCTTCCGGAATTATTAAAGGCAGAAAATTCATTTAGCAGAGCTTTTAAAAAGTCCATATTTTCTATGATTTTATCCCAACAGTAATCCTGAGAGATTTCCGGGTGATGATTTTCTAAGAGCTGCAAAAAACTGTTGATTAATGCAACAGGATTTCTGATTTCATGAGATATTTGAGATAAAGTAAACTGGTGCTGCGCTTGAAGCTCTTGATACAATGTTTTGTAATCAGGTGTTATGTTTCTTGAAGACATAAAGTTGAGAACCCCCTTATTTTTTTCAATAGTAGTGTAGCACTGATGGTTTTAAATAGCAATGAAATTCATAGGACAAAAAATGTCAAAATTCGACAAAAGAGGAGTAATAATATCCGTTTTAAATTCGGATATATTAATGAAAGGAGAAATGAAAATGAAGGACTGTATTTTTTGTAACATTGCAAATGGCGAAATTCCGTCTGCCACTTTATATGAGGACGAGGAGTTCAGAGTGATTCTGGATTTGGGCCCGGCAAACAAGGGTCATGCATTGATTTTGCCCAAAGCGCATTATGAGAATTTATATGAACTTCCAGATGAACTTGCGGCGCATGCGATGGTGCTTGCGAAAAGAATCATCACGAAAATGAAAGAAGTTGTAAACTGCGACGGTTATAATATTGTGCAGAACAACGGAGAAGCAGCAGGTCAGACTGTATTCCACTTTCATATGCATTTGATTCCCAGAAATCAGGGCGATCATGCAGGAATTACATGGAACGCAGGGACCTTAACTTCTGAGGACAGAGATGAAATTCTGACAAAGTTTTCAATGGAATAAAATTGGATATACAAAAGATGACAGAGGAAAAATTTCGTGAAATCTATCATCAATATTATCAACTGGTGATAAAAGTTGTATATAACGTGCTGCATGATAAAGGCTTTTCCGAAGATATTTGCCAGGAGGTATTTCTTGCCTTTTTAGAGAAAGCAGATTCTCTTGAAGAACAGTATTATAAGCAATGGCTTCTGGTAAATGCCAAAAGAAAAGCAATTGATTTTTGCAGAAAATCATATCAGGTACATGAAACAACTGCAGCAGTACCTTCACAAGATGAAAACGGACTCCGGACACAGAGCATTCTGTGGGCTTCCGACAGAAAGGATACCTGTAAGTCTGCGGAAGATGAGGTAACTCATAAAATGGCACTGAATGAGCTGACAGGGAGATTGTTTGAAGATTTAGAAAAAAAGAACAGCACCTGGTATGAAATTGTTATGAAGATGAATGTAGAAGGAGAAAGTGCAGAAGAAACAGCCCGTTCTCTTGGCATCTCAATAGAAAATCTGAGAGCCAAGAGGCACAGGATAAAAGTATGGATAAACAAATATTACAGAGAGCAGTTCGAAAATTTGTAGTTATTTGTTTACTGCATTTTCAAATAGTTGAACAATTTGCTCGATGGAGTTCTGTTGTTTGCTGGAAGACATTGCGGTGATGTAGGATTCGCGGTTTTCGTATAAATCGCGTACTGCATCTAACAGACTTTCTTTTGTAATTTCTTCCTCCTCCAGAACCTTGCTGTATCCCAGACGTTCAAAGGAATGTGCATTTAAAATCTGGTCGCCGCGGCTTGCGCGGGCAGAAAGAGGAATCAGAAGATTGGGTTTATTCAGTGCACTGAGTTCACAGATAGCGTTAGCGCCTGCACGGGAAATTACAATATCCGCAAGGGCGAATAAATCGGCCAGTTCTTTTTTGATATATTCGTATTGTACATATCCTTTGGTGTTATTTAAGGAATCGTCCAGCTTGCCTTTTCCGCAGAGATGAACAACCTGGAAGTCCTCAAGAAGCTGAGGAAGAATAGCTCTGACTGCATCATTTACAGCAGCAGCGCCCAGACTGCCTCCTATAATCATGATAACAGGTTTGTCAGAAGAAAATCCTGTGAATTTTCTTGCCCGTTCAGGGTTTCCGGACAGCAATTCCTGACGGATGGGTGTGCCGGTAAGAACAGCTTTTTCTTTTGGAAGGTGTTCGACAGTTTCCGGGAAATTACAACATACTTTAGTGGCAAAGGGAATGGAAAGCTTGTTGGCAAGTCCGGGTGTCATATCTGATTCATGGATAAAGGTAGGAATTTTTTTCCTGCTTGATGCGATAACAACAGGTACTGTGACAAACCCTCCTTTGGAGAATACGACGTCGGGTTTTAATTGTTTCATAAGTTTTTTTGCTTCAAAGAAGCCTTTCAGAACTTTGAACGGGTCAGTGAAATTTTTGACATCGAAATAACGTCTTAGCTTACCTGAAGAAATTCCATAGTAAGGGATTCCCAGTTCTTCGATGAGTTTTTTTTCGATTCCTTCGTAAGAACCGATATAGGAAATCTGGTAACCCAGTTCTTTTAAACGTGGAATCATTGCTATATTTGGGGTAACGTGTCCGGCAGTACCACCGCCGGTAAGTACGATATGTTTCATGGTGTTCCTCCTGATTGGTTCAAAATAGTAGCTATAAGATAATATGATACACTTGTCAGGAAAAGTCAAGGAAAGATAGGAGTTTCATGGGTAAATTAAAAGAAAAAAATAAAGATAAAATATCTTCTTTACCCCGGGAATTAAGTGATGAAGAATTCAATCAGTGGATTCATGAGCGATTTCTGGAGGAGGCTGCGGATATTGAAAGCGAATTGAACAGGATTCCTGATTCCGAAGACTGGAAGCCGACAGATGAAAAATTTCAGGCGCTGATGAGTAAAGCCAGAGAGCAGGGATTTTTTGAAGAGAACAATTCTGCAGACAGTAGAGAGATAGATGATAGAGAAGCAATTACAAAAGAAAAAACATTAAAAGAAGAAAATGTAAAAACAGAAAAACTGAATATGGAAGAAAAGGCAGAGAACAGGAACTGCCGTAGAGAAGGTGGATATTGGAGAAGGAGAGTGGTAAAATATGCTGCTTATGCTGCAGTGACGGTATTTGGGATTTTTGGCGTCAGCATGAGCAGCGAGGCAAACAGGACTTATGTTATGCAGGAAGTAAATAAGCTGATTGGGAATGATGTGAGTACCAAGGTCAATAATAGCGAAGTCATGCAGTCTAATAGAACAGAGGCGGAGGCAATTAAAAGTATTGAAGATGCTTTTGATATTAAAATGCCGCAGCTGTTTTATATGCCAGACGGTATGGAATATATGGATTGCAGTATTGATACAGAGGCGCAGATGGCTATTATGCAATATACATATGGTGAACAGATTGTTAATTGGTTGATTGTTTCCAATGATAAAGAATCCAGTAGATACTCTCAAGGATATAAGGGAGAACATGTGGAACTTATAGAGAGTAGTCTAACATTGAATCTTAAATCTGAATTGTGGGAAATGAAAGAAGAGGGAGATGAAAAGGAAACTTATACATTACAGTGGAATTATAAGAATGTATATAATCAAATTTTTGGAAAAATAGAAAAAAGGGAAATAATAAGGATAGCTCAAAAATTAGCATATTAATTAATGGAGGGAAAAATGAAGCGTCTAAAAAAATATATGTTAGTATTATTTTGTGTGATTTTTGCTACAATAGGAACAACTACAGGTATAAAAGCAGATAGTGGTATGAATAGTGAAGAATTAAGAAAAAATAGTTCCACAACCACACTGGAAAATAATGCAAAAGGGAATATTTTAAATCAGGGCACAGCAAGTATATCGGATAATGAAAACGGAACGGTTAATGTATACGGAGCTGTGTTCGGAAGTGTCGTTTGTGATAAAATGATTTTAGAAATAACTCTACAGAGATATTCAAATGGCTCATGGATAAATGTGAAATCATTTTCAGATACAGCATACAACACTTCTTTATTGACGAAAAGTTATAATGTGAAAGTTGCAAAAGGATATTCGTATCGAGTAAAAGCTGCATGTGTAGCACAAAAAAATGGGGTTTCTGAGAGTAGAGTGCCCATTACCGATGGCATTTGGGTAGATTAACCTCTCCCATTTCCAGAAAAAGCCACACCATTCTATAAACTGTCTACTAATTTACAGTTATTTCCAAACTCTGCTTATTTCTTTCTAAAAATTAAATAAATTTCTGTCAAAACTCCCTTTGTTGGGGTATAATGAGTATAGCAATATTCATTTTACCACAAAGGGGGTTTTCTTATGAGATTGACTTTTATAGGGGCTGCCCATGAGGTAACAGGAAGCTGTTATTTCCTGGAAGCGGCGGGGAAGAAATTCATTGTTGACTGTGGTATGGAACAGGGACCGGATCAGTACGAAAATCAGGATATTCCGGTAGCGCTTTCGGATTTGGATTTTGCACTGCTGACTCATGCACATATTGATCACTCCGGTAATTTCCCTCTGGCATATGCAAAGGGATTCAAAGGGCCGATATATGCCACAGCAGCCACCTGCGATCTGTGCGATATTATGCTTCGTGACAGCGCCCACATTCAGATGTTTGAGGCAGAGTGGAGAAACCGTAAGGCAAGACGAAACGGACAGCCGGAGTTTGTGCCAGCTTATACCATGGAAGATGCTTTAGGGGTGATTCAGCAGTTTGTTCCATGTAACTACAGCACTGTGATTGAATTGGCAGAAGGCATTAAGGTAAGGTTTACGGACGCAGGACATTTGCTGGGTTCCTCCAGTATTGAAATTTGGATTCAGGAAGGGGACGAAGAGCGCAAGCTGGTATTTTCCGGTGATATCGGAAATACAGAGCAGCCCTTAATCAAAGACCCGGAATATCTGGACAGTGCGGATTATGTTATTATGGAGTCTACTTATGGGGACAGAAGCCATGGGGAAAAGCCGGATTATGTGGGTGAGCTTGTAAAAATACTGCGAAGAACCTTTGCAAGAGGAGGAAACCTGGTTATTCCTTCCTTTGCAGTGGGCAGAACCCAGGAGATGCTTTATTTCTTCCGAAAAATCAAAGCAGATAATCTGCTTCCCGAATATGCAGATTTTGAAGTCTATGTAGACAGTCCTCTGGCAGTGCAGGCCACCAGTATTTTCAAAGAGCATTACCGGGAATGTTATGATGAAGAAGCCATGGATTTGATTAACAGAGGCATCAACCCTATTACCTTTCCCGGCTTGAAGCTTTCTATCACCAGCGATGAGTCCAGAGCCATTAATTTTAATGAGCAGCCAAAGGTTATTTTATCTGCCAGTGGTATGTGTGATGCAGGTCGTATTAAACATCATCTGAAACATAATTTGTGGCGAAGAGAATCCACGATTTTATTTGTAGGATATCAGGCAGTTAATACGCTGGGGAGAGCGTTGGTGGAGGGTGCAAAGGACGTTCATCTTTTCGGAGAGGAAATTCATGTAAATGCAGAAATTATCCGTCTGCCGGGAATCAGTGGTCATGCGGACAATGAAGGTCTGATGCGCTGGGCGGCAGCTTTTAAGGAAAAGCCGAAAAGAGTATTTGTAGCTCATGGTGATGACCAGGTGTGTGATATTTTTGCAAAACGTCTGGAAGATGAGCTGGGATATTCAGCCATGGCGCCTTACAGCGGTACAGAGGTGGATTTAATTACTAATGAGATTGTTAAAGAAACTGTGGGAATTGTTGTGACCCATGCAGAGCAGAAGGCAAGAAGCCGGAAAGCAGCAGGGGTATTTGCCAGACTGGTGGCAGCAGGCCAGCGGCTTATGGCAGTTATCCGTCATAATGAAGGTGGGGCAAATAAGGATCTGGCAAGATTTGCAGACCAGATTAATTCCCTTTGTGATAAATGGGACAGATGACAATTCAAAAGTTAAAAGAAAGGCAGAGAACTGCCTTATATAAAGCAGTGAGGCCAGACCTGAGTAGACAGAAGGTCTGACCTCACTGGAGCGGAACAGCAGAACACTGTTGCCTGCAGCATGTTATAGGGACAAAATCTCATATGGAAGCAAAAGAGTTTTGTTTTTCGGTTCTGCGTTCTGTTTTTAGAGGCTGTCTTTCTTTTCCAGTCCGTGCAGCCAGTCTGATTTCAGGAAATACAGAATAAAGGCAATGGAACTTAACGTCCAGGTAAGCGGATAGGCCCAGAAAATAACCCGTATGTCAGGAATAAACTTTACAGCAACGGAAATATAGGTTACGCGGATAATACACCAGCAGATAAGCATGACAAACATGGGAACCGTGGATTTTCCGGCGCCTCGCAGAATCCCGGCCATGCAGTGGGAAAATGCAAGGAGAAAGTAAAAAAGTGTAACCACATGAGCTTGGGCAGTACCGTAGGAAATTACTTTTGGCGTATCATTAAAGGCAGCAATAAAATAAGGGGAGAAGAAGTAAATCGCAACACCTACCAGCTCTGCAATGGTGATAGAGCAAAGCACCCCAAAGGCAGCGCCCTTTTTCGCCCGTTTGTATTCTTTTGCCCCAAGGTTCTGGCTGATGAAAGTAGTCAGAGCCATGGCAAAACAGGTAATCGGAAGGAAGCCGAAGCCTTCAATTTTAGAGTAAGAGCCGCAGCCTGCCACAGCCATTTGTCCGAATTTGTTAATGTTAGACTGTACAACCACATTTGCCAGAGAAATAATGGAGTTCTGCAGACCGGCAGGCAGTCCATTGCTGACAATCTGTCTGAGCATCAGCCAGTCCATGCGGATACGAGAGGGATAGATTCTGTATTCCTCCGGGCTTTTTAAGAGCTGACGCAGACATAAAAGCGCGCTGATAAACTGAGAGATAATGGTTGCCAGAGCAGCCGCGCCTACACCGAAATGAAAGCCTGCAACCAGGATTAAATCCAGCACAATGTTAATTACAGAGGAAATAATCAGGTAGATTAAAGGGTGCTTGCTGTCGCCCACAGACTGAAGAATTCCAACCAGGAAGTTGTACATGACAAAAGCCAGAGAACCGCAGAAATAAATGCGGAAATAGGTAACAGAATTTGGCAATACGTCAGCAGGAGTACCCATAAGCACCAGAATCTGAGGTGCGGCAAGGACGCCAATAAGGGTAAGCAGAATACCGGATACAATGCCAAGAGCCACAATGGTATGGATTGCTCTCTGCACCATATCAAATTTTTTTGCCCCAAAATATTTGGCAACCACTACACCGGCGCCGATAGCAATGCCGTTGAAAAATCCCACCATAAGAAAAATCAGATTTCCCGACGAGCTGACTGCAGCCAGTGCGCTGCTTCCCAGAAAATTTCCCACAATCAGAGAGTCAGCAGTGTTGTAAAGCTGCTGAAACAAATTTCCAAAGAAGAGTGGAATGGCAAAAGCAATGATTCTTTTCCAGATGGAGCCGTTTGTCATAAGAGTAGCTGAAGAATTTTTGTTCATAATTGTGATGCCTCCGTTTTAATACTATAATACAGTATAAGAGCAGAAAAGAAGAAAAGCAAGATGTTATAAAAGGAGAACAGTATTATGGTTATATCAGATTTGCATATACATTCCCGGTTTTCCAGAGCAACCAGCAAAGAAGGAGATCCGGAGCATTTAGATCTCTGGGCAAGAAAAAAGGGGATTCACATTATTGGAACAGGGGATTTTACCCACCCATCTTGGAGAGAAGAATTAAAAGAAAAGCTGGAACCGGCAGAGGAAGGTCTATACAAGCTGAAAAAGGAATATCGAATACAGGAGGAGGGCGTCCCGGATACCATGGAACCCCGTTTTGCTGTCACCGGAGAAATCAGTTCTATTTATAAAAAGGGAGATAAGGTTCGCAAGGTACACAGTCTTTTGCTGCTTCCGGGCCTGGAGGAGGCAGATATGCTGTCAGCCAGGCTGGAATTGATTGGAAACCTTCATTCAGACGGAAGGCCGATTCTGGGTCTGGACTGCAGGGATTTGTTGGAAATTATGCTGGAAACTGTGCCGGAGGGAATTTATGTGCCAGCGCATATCTGGACGCCTCACTTTGCTATGTTTGGAGCATTTTCCGGGTTTGATTCTGTGGAGGAATGTTTTGAAGACCTGACGCCCTATGTTCATGCTGTGGAAACCGGACTGTCCTCAGATCCGCCTATGAACTGGAGGGTTTCCAATCTGGACAGATATCAGCTTATTTCCAATTCAGATGCACATTCTCCTGCGAAACTGGGACGAGAGGCAAATCTTATGGAAATAGAGCTATCTTATGACAATCTGAAAAAGGCAGTGGAAACAGGAGAAGGGTTGTATGGAACCATTGAATTTTTTCCGGAAGAGGGAAAATATCATTATGACGGACACAGAAAATGCCACTTATGCCTGACGCCAGCCCAGACCAAAGCCTATGGTGGGAAATGCCCGGTGTGCGGAAGAAAGCTGACCATAGGCGTAGAGCATCGTATAGAGGCTCTTGCAGACCGTCCGGAAGGATATGAAAAGCAGAATCGAAAGCCCTTTGAAAATTTAATGCCCCTGCCTGAAGTTCTTGCAGAGGCGACCGGTCATTCTGCCGCAAGTATGAAGGTACAAAAGGAATATCGGAATATGCTGGAAAATCTGGGGGCAGAATTTGAGATTTTAAGAGAGGTTCCCATAGAAGATATTCAGAAAGCAGCAGGTACCAGAATTGCAGAGGGAATCCGCAGGTTAAGAAACGGCGAGGTAGAGCGCCACCCCGGATTTGACGGAGAATACGGCACAATCAGCCTGTTTCGGAAGCAGGAGTTGGAAGATACAGAAGGACAGCTTGACTTTTTCTCTTCTCTGGGAATTTCCCATGAGGGAAAAGCAGAAGAAGCTCTGAAAATGTTACTTTCGGGGAAAAAGCAGCTTTCTGAGGAAAAGGCACAGGGACAGGAAAAGGGAAACGCACGGAAAGAAAACATGCAGCGGGAAAATAAAAATTCTGCACAAAAGGGTCAGGTGGAAATTCTGAATATAAAACAGCAGGAAGCCGTAGAAGCGTTGGAGAGAACCATGGCAGTAATTGCGGGTCCGGGTACAGGAAAGACGAAAACTCTGATTTCCAGAATCCAGTATCTTATGGAACGCAGAAAGGTGAAGCCTTCGGAAATAACAGCCGTTACCTTTACCAACAAGGCAGCTCTGGAGATGCGGCAGCGCCTGCAGAGTCAGCTTGGTTCCAGGCGTTCTCTGAAAAATATGCACATAGGAACCTTTCATGAAATCTGTATAGAGCTTCTGCAAAAGCAGGGGCTGGAATTTACCATTGCAGATGAAATGCAGACAAGGGAACTGGCAGAGGAACTGATAGGGGAGTATGGACTGAACCTGAATGTGAAGCAGTTTCAAAGCAGTCTTTCTCTCATAAAGAACAGGCAGGAGCATCGGATTCCAAAGGGGGAAAGTCTTCCGGAAGCATGTGTCAGGCAGTATCAGGACAGGCTTGGCAGCTTAAAGGCGCTGGATTTTGATGATATTCTCACAGAAACTATCAGGCTTTTAAAGGATGATCCTAAAGTGAAGGGAAAAAGTTTTTCCTATCTGTTTGTAGATGAATTTCAGGATATTAATCCTGTACAGTATGAGCTAATGGAGCTTTGGAATCAGGGCGGCAGAGAGCTTTTTGTCATCGGAGATCCGGAACAGTCTATTTATGGCTTCCGCGGCTCTGACGCAGCATGTTTTGAGAATCTGCAGAAGGATTACCCGGAGACCAGGGTGATACGGCTGGAGGAAAATTATCGCTCAGTATCTTCTGTAGTGGACAGCGCTTTGGCAGTGATTTCTCAAAACCCCGGACAGGAGCGGAAGCTTCATGCGGTAAAAGGGGACGGAGAAAAAGTGCGGATTGTAGAAGCCTCCGGTGAAATGGCACAGGCCATTTTTGCAGCAAAGGAAATCAACCGCCAAATCGGAGGCATTGATATGCTGGACATTGAAAACAGCTTTGAGCGGGAGACCGAGCGCAGACAAAGGCGTTTTTCAGACATTGCTATTCTCTACAGAACCCATCATCAGGCGCGGCTTCTGGAAAAATGTCTGAAACAGGAGGGCATTCCCTATGTGATTGCAGGAAGAGATGAATTTCTGGATAGCTTAGAGGTACAGGGCTGTATCAGTTTTTTCAGAAGCATTTTAAACCCAAAGGATTTGCTTGCCAGAAGAGAGGCGCTGAAGCTTTTGTGGGATTTACCGGAAAACGCAGTGACCAGTCAGGTTTATGAAATCCAGAGAGAAACGTATGAGCCTCTTTTAAAGCGGACAAAGCCTCACAAGCTGATTCAGCGTTGGAGAAAGGAGATGAGGCAGGAGGAAGATGCGGCCATGGATTGCCTGGAGCGCATGGCAATTCTGCATAAAAATATGGGAGAGCTTTTGGAAACTTTAAGCACAGGTCAGGAAAGCGATATTCTTTGTTGCAGCGGAAAATCCTATGCGTCTGACGCAGTGACTTTGATGACCATGCATGGGGCAAAGGGGCTGGAGTTTCCTGTGGTGCTGGTTTTGGGCGCGCAGGAGGGAAAGGTTCCGCTGGAAAGCGCGGCTTATGAAACAGATATAGAGGAAGAGCGAAGACTGTTTTATGTAGGTATGACCAGAGCGAAGGAAGAGCTGATTCTGACTTATGCAGATAAGCCTTCCCCGTTTTTGGCAGATATCCCAGAGGCGTGTATCCGAAAGGAAAGAGCAGGGAAAGCGGCGAAAGAGAAGCAGGGAGAACAGATGAGTCTGTTTGAATTTCTTTAAGAAAAACAGGTAGAAAAAGGGGTATCATACGAAATATCAGGAGTGCAGTTTCGTGTGATACCCTTTTGAAATCTGTACAGAAAGCTGTTTTACTGAGCCTTTGCTTCTTCCAGCGCTCTTGCCAGCTGGTCCGGACAGGAGGTTCCTCTTCCGTTGCAGTCCGTGCCTTTTAATCTGGCAATTACCTCGTCTACTTTCATTCCCTTTACAAGACTTGCGATTCCCTGGGTGTTGCCGTTGCAGCCACCGTTGAATTTTACGGATTTAACCGTATCGTTTTCTATTTCAAATTCAATAGAGCGTGAACATACGCCTTTTGTTTTGTATACAGCCATGCTGATGTCCTCCTTTGTTTTTCAAAAGTTTTCAAAAGCATTATAGCATGGCTGCCTCTAAAGGTAAAGGAAAGTTGTAGCCAAAAAAGGAAAAACAGTGTACAATAAGGACATTATGAAAAACCAGAATATGAGGTGAGAAAAATGAACAGAATTGGAATTATCGGAGCCATGGAAGAGGAAGTGGCAATTTTAAAAGAAAAAATGACAGAGGTTTCTGTGCTTGAGAGAGCAGGAATGGAATTTTTCAGCGGAAGATTAAGCGGACATGAGGTTGTTGTTGTCCGTTCCGGAATCGGAAAGGTCAATGCAGGTATCTGTACACAGATTCTGGCAGATAAGTTTGAGGTAGAGGCTGTCATTAACACAGGCATTGCAGGCTCTTTAAAAGCAGAAATCAACATTGGGGATATTGTACTTTCCACAGACACCATGCAGCATGATGTGGACGCAAGAGAATTTGGCTATGCCATTGGACAGATTCCCCGTATGGATACTTTGACTTTCCCTGCAGATGAAGGACTGCGAAGCCTGGCAGTAAGAGTGTGCCGTGAGGTAAATCCGGATATTCAGGTCTTTGAGGGAAGAGTGGCAAGCGGCGATCAGTTTGTGGCAGACCATGGAACAAAGGAAAAAATTATTCAGAACACAGAGGGATTTTGTACAGAAATGGAAGGGGCGGCCATTGGACAGGCAGCCTATCTGAATAAGCTTCCGTATCTGGTTATCCGTGCCATTTCTGACAAAGCAGATGACAGTGCACATATGGATTATCCTACCTTTGAAAAAGAGGCGATTCGCCATAGTGTAAGACTGGTGGAAGGCATGATGAAGGCGCTGTAAGATGCGAAAAAGATGTCGCAGAAGCCACGGATTTGTCGAGCGATTTTGGTTTGCAAACAGAACCGGGTGCTGTATAATAGTTTCACGGACAGGTATTTTGTAAGAGGACAGCCTGTCAGAAAAAGGGCAGAGTATCTGCCAAAAGGAGGAACTATGAAGTACCTGATTTTCTACCTGGGCGCCTGCCTTATGGGACTGGCAAGCCTTGTAAGTATGCTGGCAATTTACAGCAGTAACAAAAGAGTGTTGAGAGATTTAAAAAATCCGAGGGAAACAAAGGATAAGTGGTTAAGCGGCTTTATACAGGAGTATCAAAAGCTGTTAAAGGACAAGATAGAAATACATAACCCTTCCGTTTATGTAACAAAACGAATGAGAGGACGAAAGATAGCGCTGTGGAATATCCGTCAGATAAAAGGGATTTCATGGGGAACCTTTCTCCTCTCTTTTTTCTTTGTGGGAGTGGAGCTTGTACTTTTGCGTCAGGGAGAGAATATCATGGAGCCTGTTTTGTTTCCGGGAAGTGAAATGCCCCTTATGAGTCTTACCGTATTTACGGGAATCGGTATGGGGATTGTGCTTTTGCTTGTCAGACTTCTTGCAGGGACAGGATATCAGGAAGAAGAGCTGGAAACCAATCTCTTAGATTATGTGGAAAACTGCCAGAAAGAACCTGCGAAAATTATTTCTATAGAAGAGGGAAAGGCAGCAGGCAGCAGGGAAATCCGGGACAACAAAAGAAAGGAGCGGCAGAGCAGCGAAAAGAAGGAAAAGGCTGCACGTCAGATGGAGCAGGGAATTTTGGAGGCAGCGGCGACAGACAGCCGTTACAGTCATCTGCTCAATAAAGAGGAGGAAGAGATTGTAAAAGATGTGGTGAAGGAATTTCTAACTTGATAAACCATTATGAACCTGCTAAACTAGAGGGAGAAATTTTTACAAGTCAAAGGAGAAGAGAACATGGAAAATAAAGTTACGTTTGACTATTCAAAAGCAGTAAATGTTGTTGGCACAGAAGAAGTGGCAGCAATGGAAAAAATGGTGGAAGCAGCCAAAGAAGTGCTGGTATCCAAATCAGGACTGGGAAATGATTTCCTTGGCTGGATTGACCTTCCTGTAGACTATGACAAGGAAGAGTTTGAAAGAATTAAAAAAGCTGCAGAAAAGATTCAGAAGGATTCCGATGTACTGCTTGTTATCGGTATCGGCGGTTCCTATCTGGGAGCAAGAGCTGCCATTGATTTCCTGAATCACCCATTTTACAATAATCTGAGCAAAGAAAACCGCAAGACACCGGAAATCTATTATGTAGGAAACAACATCAGCGGTGCCTATGTAAAAGGTCTGGCAGAGGTAATCGGCGACAGGGACTTCTCCATTAATGTAATTTCAAAATCAGGAACAACAACAGAACCTGCTATTGCTTTCCGTGTATTCAAAGAAATGATTGAAGAGAAATACGGCAAGGAAGAGGCTGCAAAGAGAATTTACGCAACTACAGATAAAGCAAAGGGAGCGTTAAAGACTCTTGCAACAGAAGAAGGATATGAAACCTTTGTAGTACCGGACGATGTAGGCGGACGTTTCTCTGTCCTGACAGCCGTAGGTCTTCTTCCAATCGCAGTAAGCGGTGTATCCATTGATAAATTAATGGAAGGCGCAGCATCAGGAAGAGAGCTGGCTTTACAGAAACCATATGCAGAAAATGATGCTCTGCAGTATGCGGCAGTACGTAACATTCTTCACAGAAAAGGCAAATCCGTAGAGATTCTGGCTGACTATGAACCAACTCTTCACTATGTAGCAGAATGGTGGAAACAGCTTTACGGCGAAAGTGAAGGAAAAGACCAGAAGGGTATTTATCCTGCATCTGTAGACTTTACTACAGATTTACATTCTCTGGGACAGTTTATTCAGGACGGCTCCCGCATTATGTTTGAAACTGTTCTGGCAATCGAAGAGCCAAAGGACGATGTGGTTATCAAAGAAGCGGAAAATGATTTGGACGGACTGAACTATCTGGCAGGCAAAGGTATGGATTTCGTAAACAAGAGCGCTATGAACGGAACCATTCTGGCGCATACAGACGGAAATACACCAAACCTGATGGTGAAAATTCCACAGCAGAACGAGTTCTATTTAGGACAGCTGTTCTACTTCTTTGAGTTTGCATGCGGCATCAGCGGATACCTGACAGGGGTAAATCCATTTAATCAGCCGGGCGTGGAAAGCTACAAGAAGAATATGTTCGCACTTCTTGGAAAACCGGGATATGAAGAACAGAGAGAAGAATTGCTGAAAAGATTATAATTTATAGTAAGAGAGAACTTTAAAATAAGGGGCTGCCTCCTCATGTGGCAGTCCCTGTTTTTGGCTCAAGTGAGATAACATACTTAGCTGCTTATTTGTGCCAGTTTACTTGAAAACCATGTAGAATCACTGCCATTTGCATTACGATATAGTGGAGAGTCTTGAGTATTCCATTCTTTTTTCATGGAAGGCAACATTTTTTGAAGAATAGACAGACTTCTATCCTTATCTTTTCTTACCAAAGCAAGTTGTAAAGGGGCATTATAGCACAGCCATTCCGGAAAATAAAACTGACGGGTAACAGTTTCATATACATCTGCGAAAAAGTCTGCGTCATTCTCTCGTTTTTCCTGTAATGCGATTTCCAGCATATTTACTAAAGCAGTTTGTATATCAGTTATACTTTTAATTATACGATGTTCCCATTTTTTTTCTGCATCTTGATATCGTTCCTGTCGTTGGTAAAGGATAGCTAATTGCTCTTCTTTGTCTATTGCAGAAAATGGCAATGAATTTATAAGTTCCTCTGCTTTTGAAAAATCTCCTCGATTTCGTGAATATGAAATCAACATACTGGTTGCAGTATCTCTTATTTCAGGAATTTCACTTGTGGCTAAGCGATTATAAAATGTTTCATATATTTCTTGATATTGCTCAATTGCAGATACATTGTAAAGAGTAAGTGCGCCCTCTAAATAAAGAACGACCGAATATATCAATCTATCGCAAGTGGGATATTCATGTATTTTGTTGATTGCTTTTTGAAAAGCGGTATCATAATCATGTTCCTGAACGGTCTTATCGACTTCATCAACAAAATTTTCAATTTCTATATCTGTTAAATCGTCATTGAAAGACATTAACGTATTCAAGTCGATTTTAAGCAAACGTGCTAATGCTGGTAGAAGGGTTATATCGGGATAAGTGATTCCGTTGGTGTACTTATTGAGGCGAAAAATGAATAAAAAGAATGAAGTAAAAAGGAAAAATGAAAAAGTGATAAACAACTGGTTCCAAAAGGGAACAGATAAGGACTGTGATGTGAGAATACTCCTATGGAAATTGCTTCAAGAGTGCCTTGGCATGAACTCTTATAACAGTTCCATTCCGTGGAATCAGTGGACAGATAACAGAAGTAAACCTTTTTCTAACAAATTTAAAGAAGAAAAGCGTACGCAGAATGTTTTTACAAATACAGTGTTAGCCGATTTTATTTTGCTTTGTATAAAAGAAAAGGGAGAAAATAGGATTGATTCTTATTTTTTGGAAAAGGCAGTTTCTATAGTCAGGAATTCAAAATATTTATGTGGACGGGAAGAATACTGTTTGGGAAAAGACTCTTCAAAAATATCTCTTCAATGTACGAACGATAATGAGATTAAAGAGTGTTATAATGGAATGAAAGATAAACGAAGATTTATTTATGACAGATGTGAGAATTGTACAGTGGCATGGATTTTTCGTAACCTTCAATATATCGAAAAAAATTATTATTCAATTATCAGTTATAAAAATATACTATCTCAATATCCGGAAGAAAAGCAGAAATTAACAGTAGAAAAAATATATAAGAAAATTATGGAATATGAAAAGCTTCCCTTAAAGAAACAATGTGACCTGAAAGAATTATTTTCATTATTTAATACATGCATTGAAGGTTATAACATTTCTGATGTGGCGGATAAAAAAGTAGCATATATCAAATGGTACACAGCGCATCTTTTTAATTGGCCGTTTTTTAAATCCTGTCTTCTTTATGTGAATCATTACGACGAATTTACCGTATATCAGATGTTGCGTTCTGCTTCAGATATATTGCAGGCAATAGAATCAGATGACGAGGAGTTGTTAGCAGCAGTAGAATGTGATAGAGTCATATCATTTTTATCACTAGGATATCTAAATCCATTTTTGCTGTATTATTGCGGAAATCCAGATGATATTGAAAAAAGCTGTTTTAGAGTTTTGCAAAAAATAAAGAACCCGTGTTATCAATACCGTATATGGTTGTTGCTTTGGAAACTTCATAGTCATTTGCATAAAGATGACTTATCAAAATATGAGAAAGAAATAAACGCTATTTATAGTGAAAATCAAGATAACCCTGAAATTGCAGTTTTAAATGCGGAGTATATGTTGTATCGATACCATTATGATATTGGAAACCGTAATGATGTAAAAGAAAAAATTATAGCGCTGGCTAAGAACTTCATAGGGAAGAAAAACATTCCGGAATCTCTTGAGATTATTTCAGAACTTTTTTTTACATATGATGAAAAAGCTTCTCCGGAAGAACATAGGAAGGAGAATCCCTTTGCGTTATATTTAGAACTGAAAGGCTGGGGGGATTTTACTTCAGGTTCCTTTATATTTCCGGATAAGCCGAGTAAATCTCGTCGGATTTTTTCTGAGTATACCTTATTTCAGAGTCCTGGAGCTACTTTTTTTGTTGAATCATATTACGAAAAAAGAAGAAAAGAAATAATGGAATATTATGGCCTTTGGGAGCGCACTTCCAAAGAGTGTCCAAAAAGGATTGACGGTTAATACCGATTTTAAACGTTAAATCTTTATTTGAAAAATTTCAGGTGCAGGTGTGGCTCGTATGAGTTGCATCTGCCTTTTGCCTTTACAAACGCAGTCCCCCCTGTTCTGCCCCTCCTCACATCTGCATATACTCTACAGACAACGGGAAGTTTCGGAGGAATCATGCAGAAAAAATGGTTAAAGGGAATCATGGCGCTTTGTATGCTCTGCGCTGTTTATCTGCTTGCCGGGGAAGGGGCTCTGCTGGTGGGAAAGACAGCCGGAGGCAGCAGAGGAAGCATAGTCATTGACAGTGGACACGGCGGTATAGATCCAGGAGTTGTGGGAATCGGAAAACTGGAAGAAAAGGACGTAAACCTGAAAATTGCCGGATACCTGGCAGAGTATCTGAAAAAAGAAGGATATGAAACAGTCATGACCAGAGAATCAGACAAAGGACTTTATGAGGAAGACAGCAGGAACAAAAAGGTGCAGGATATGCAGAACCGATGTGCGCTGATTAAAGAAACAAAGCCTCTTCTCACAGTCAGTATCCATCAGAACAGCTATCCGGACCAGTCTGTGTGCGGTCCTCAGGTGTTCTATTATTCCGGTTCTGTAAAGGGGGCACAGCTGGCAAAATGCATTCAGCAGGAATTGAATACCCAGCTTGAGGCAAAACGTCCCAGAGTGGAAAAGGCAAATCAGACCTATTATCTCTTAAAGCGCAGCGAAGGAATTTTGAACATTGTGGAAACCGGATTTCTGACAAATCCCAGGGAGGCAGAGCTGCTGGGAACCAAGAAGTATCAGAAAAAGTGTGCAAAAGCCATTTGTGACGGAATTTTAAATTTTTTAAAAACGGTAGAAAAGGAAGCGTGAAATATGGTATGATAGGGAACGTAAGAGAAACGAAGCTTATGAGAGAAGAGGGTGCGGATTGAAAACAAAGATAGTCAGGGTAGACAAAGAAAACCCGGATAAGGAAATACTTCAAAAAGTGGGAGAAACTATCAAAAAAGGCGGTCTGGCTGCATTTCCCACAGAAACCGTGTACGGACTGGGCGGCGATGGCTTAAATGCCGGTTCCTCACAGAAAATTTATGCAGCAAAGGGCAGACCCTCTGACAATCCGCTGATTATACACATTGCGGACATGGAGAGTCTGGAAAAGATTACAAAAGAGGTGCCGGAAAAAGCAAAGCTTCTGGCAGAAAAATTCTGGCCCGGACCTCTTACGATGATTTTTAAAAAGAGCGACTGCGTACCATATGAAACCACAGGCGGGTTGGAAAGCGTAGCTGTGCGTATGCCCAATCATGCGGTAGCTCTGGGGTTAATCCGGGCAGGCGGCGGCTTTATTGCAGCGCCAAGCGCCAATACTTCCGGGCGTCCAAGTCCCACCAGTGCAGCCCATGTGGCTGAGGATTTAACCGGGAAAATAGACGTACTGGTGGACGGCGGTGAGGTTGGAATTGGTCTGGAGTCTACCATTGTAGATTTTACAGAGGAAATTCCGGTAATTCTGCGTCCGGGTTATATTAACCAGTCCATGATAGAAGCTGTGATTGGAGAGGTGCGCATGGACAAGGGTCTTCTCATTACAGATGAGAAAGTAAAGCCAAAGGCGCCGGGTATGAAATACCGTCATTATGCGCCAAATGCAGAGCTGACCATTGTCCGGGGAAGTACGGAAAAGGTTGTGAAGTATATTAATGAGCAGTGTCAGATGCTTCAGGCAGAGGGAAAGAAAACAGGTGTAATCGGAACCGATGAAACCAGGGAACGTTATCAGGGGTCTGTGGTAAAGAGCATTGGCACAAGACAGGACGAGGAAGGAATTGCAAGACATCTTTTCGGCATTTTAAGAGAATTTGACGAGGAAAAGGCAGACTGCATTTTTTCGGAATCCTTTGATACCCCTAGAATGGGACAGGCAATTATGAACAGACTGCTAAAGGCAGCGGGACACCATATTATTTATCTTTAAGGAGGAAGAACATGATAGCATTAGGCTGTGACCACGGCGGTTATGAACTGAAACAGGAGATTATCAAGTATCTCAAGGAGCATCAGTTGGCTTATAAGGATTTTGGCTGTGACAGTACAGAGGCAGTGGATTATCCTGTTTATGCAAGAAAAGTAGGAAAGGCGATTCAGGACGGAGAATGCGATAAGGGAATCCTGATTTGCGGTACAGGAATCGGTATTTCTATTGCGGCAAACAAGATGAAGGGAATCCGTGCAGCCCTTTGTACAGACTGCTTCTGTGCAGAGGCAACCAGAGAGCATAATGACGCTAATGTACTGGCGCTTGGCGGCAGAGTGGTAGGACCGGGACTTGCTGTAAAGATTGTAGATACTTTTTTAAATACAGAATTTTCCCATGCAGAAAGACATCAGAAGCGAATTGACTTGATTGAAAAATAATCACACAAAGACAAAGGAGAAGTAAAATGGCAAAAGTATTAGTTATGGAGCACCCGCTGATTCAGCACAAAATCGGAATTATCCGCAGAAAATCCACAAGCTCAAAGGAATTTCGGGAGCTGGTAAGTGAAGTTGCCATGTTCATGGCTTATGAGGCAACCAGAGAGCTGAAACTTGCTGATGTGGAAATTGAAACACCGATTACAAAAACAACGGTAAAAGAGCTGGCGGGAAAGAAAATGGCAGTTGTGCCGATTCTCCGCGCAGGTCTTGGCATGGTAGAAGGTATGCTGACCATGGTACCGGCTGCAAAGGTGGGGCATATCGGACTTTACCGCGACCCGGAAACCTTAAAGCCGGTGGAATATTACTGCAAGCTTCCGGCTGACTGCGGAGAGAGAGAGGTTTTCGTTACAGACCCAATGCTGGCAACCGGCGGTTCTGCTGTGGCAGCCATTACCATGCTGAAGGAAAAGGGCGTAAAAAACATTCATTTTATGTGTATTCTGGCAGCGCCGGAAGGTGTAAAAGCGCTGTCTGAGGCGCACCCGGACGTGGATATTTATATTGGGGCCCTGGATGACCACTTAAATGACCACGGCTACATTGTACCGGGACTTGGAGATGCAGGAGATCGTATTTTTGGAACAAAATAAGAGGTGAAGGGTATGAAGGGAAAACGAGATGGATATATTTCATGGGACGAGTATTTTATGGGCGTGGCAAAGCTTTCAGGCATGCGCTCCAAAGACCCCCATTCTCAGGTAGGAGCGTGTATTGTCAGCCAGGACAATAAGATTCTGTCCATGGGATATAACGGATTTCCTATGGGGTGTTCGGATGATGAGTTTCCCTGGGCAAGAGAAGGGGACGAGCTGGATACCAAATATTTTTATGTGACCCACAGTGAGCTGAATGCGATTTTGAATTACAGAGGCGGCTCTTTAGAGGGGGCAAAGCTATATGTGTCCCTGTTTCCCTGCAATGAATGTGCGAAAGCCATTATTCAGGCAGGAATTAAAACCATTGTCTACGAATGTGACAAGTATGCGGATTCTCCGGCAGTAAAGGCATCCAAGCGTATGCTGGACGCGGCGGGAGTCCGTTATTATCAGTACACCCATACCGGCAGAAAGCTGGAACTGGAAGTGTAAGCATGTAAGACAGGAGAAAATCCCGGCAGCGGTTTTGCCGTAAGACGTATGTCTGTCCGTGAACAGGGATAGTCATAAAACAGAAACCGCTGCCTGTGGGATTTCAGATTTTTTCTATTTTTTCTTTCTTTTTCTGAGTAGAATATCAAAAATATTCCATTTTTCTTTTTTTCAGAAAGTTCCCCGTTTTCTATAGAAGCATTATGAATCCATAAAACATATTGAAATACTAGGTTAATTTGAGTATAATCGGACATGTGGAGGAAATAAGACAAGATGAAAATTTCAACAAAAGGAAGATATGCCATTCGCCTGATGCTGGATTTGGCAACCAATAATTCCGGCAATCCCATACGTCTGAAGGACGCGGCAGCCAGACAGGGAATTTCCGAAAAGTATCTGGAACAGATTATCAGCGTATTGAATAAGGCAGGGTATGTGCGAAGTATCCGCGGACCTCAGGGAGGTTATATGCTGCAGCGGGCGCCAGAAGAATATACCGTAGGCATGATCCTGCGGCTTACAGAGGGCAGCCTTGCGCCGGTGGAATGTGCGGAAGAAGAATTTGCAGCCTGCAGCAGGGGAAATGAATGCGTAACCAGAATACTCTGGAAAAAACTCAATGATGCCATAAACAGTGTGGTAGATGAGGTTACTTTGGAAGATTTAATCAGCTGGCAGGCAGCAAAGGCGGACGAGTATGTCATATAAGAAGATAAAAAAGACAGTGAAAAACTTTAATATAGAGGAAATCTGCAATTCCGGTCAGTGCTTCCGCATGGAAGCCATGGAAAACGGAAGGTACAGAGTTCTGGCAAAGGACCGCTGTCTGGAAATAGAACAAAAGGGAGAGGTCTGTACCTTTTTCTGTGAAGAGGCAGATTTTGAAACTTTTTGGAAGCCCTACTTTGATTTGGAAAGAGATTATGCCCTCTGTATTTCTAAAATTCCGGCAGAGGATTTGTATTTGACAAGGGCTGCCAGATTTGGAAGCGGTATTCGGATTTTGAAGCAGGATTTATGGGAAATGATTGTTTCCTTTTTGATTTCCCAGCAGAATAATATTGTGAGAATCCGGCGGTGCATTCAAAATATCTGTGAGAAATACGGAGAAGAAAGGCCGGATATGTATGGAAATACTTATTACAGTTTTCCCAAGCCGGAGGTTCTGGCAGAACTGGACGAGGACGAACTGAAAGCCTGTAATCTGGGCTACCGCAGCAAATATGTGGTGCGGACGGCGAGAAGCGTGGTAACGGAAGAAATCAATCTGGAGAAGGTGGCAAAAATGGATTATGCTGCCGCAAAGGAGGAGCTTTTAAAGCTGTTTGGCGTGGGAGAAAAGGTGGCAGACTGTATTTGTCTGTTTGCCTTGCATCAGATGCAGGCGTTTCCTGTGGATACCCATATCCGTCAGGCGCTGGAGCAGAATTATGCAGACGGTTTTCCCATGGAACAATATGAAGGTATGCAGGGAATCCTGCAGCAGTATATTTTTTATTATGAGCTGAAAGGCAAGAAAGAACAGGAGAACGTATGAAGTTAGAATTTAAACCCATTGATGTGGAAGTGATTGAGAAATTGAATCCTTATTTTTGTAAACGTCCCAATAAGACCTGTGACAGTGTGCTTTTGGACAGTTATTTATGGAGAATTTATTATCAGGTGCGCTATGCAGTCAGCGATAATAAGGCGATACAGTGGTTGATGGAACACGAAGGCGTGGTAAGCAGCGCCATGCCCGTTTGTGAAGAACAGGATTTGGAACATTATTTTGAGGAGCTTGTACGTTATTTTAACGAAGAGCTGCACAAGCCTCTGATTATCAACCTGGCTGATGAAGAAGCTGTGAAGGCGTTAAAGCTGGAAGAGCAGACAGACCGCTTTCTGGTAACAGAGCAGGAAGATTTAAAGGATTATTTATATGACGGAGAGAAACTGCGTACCCTTTCCGGGAAAAAGCTGCATAAAAAGAAAAACAACCTGAATTCTTTTATGAAAAATTATGAAGGCAGGTTTGAGTACCGCAGTCTTTGTTGCTCAGACCGAGATGATGTGTGGAAATTTCTGGACAGATGGAGAGAGGCAAAAGGAGAGGAAACCGAGGAGCATCTGGACTATGAGGTGCATGGAATTCACGATATCCTGAAAAACTGTTCCAGCTTTCAGGTGCGTATGGGCGGTGTGTATATTGATGATAAACTGGAGGCCTTTACCATTGGAAGTTATAATTCCTTTGAGGATATGGCGGTGATTCATATTGAAAAGGCAAATCCGGAAATCAGAGGTCTGTATCAGTATATTAACCAGCAGTTTTTAGTCCATGAATTCCCGGAAGTGCATTTAATTAACAGAGAGGACGACCTGGGAATCGAAGGTTTAAGGAAGGCCAAAATGTCCTACAATCCACTGGATTTTGCACGGAAATACGAAATCCGGCAGATTGATTTTCAGGGAGAATAAGGTCTTGGAAAGGAGCGGATAAGATGCTTCATTATTTAAACAAAGAGGAAAAGAACCGAAGCAGAGAGCTTTGGGAACAGGCGTTTCCGGAAGATTCGGATTGTTTCCGGGATTATTATTATACAGAGAAGACCAGGGATAACAGGCTGCTGGTTCTGGAAGAGGGGGGACAGATTCTGTCCATGCTGCATCGCAATCCCTATCTGCTCCAGATGGGAGAAAAAACGGCGGTTTGCGATTATATTGTAGGCGTGGCAACGGACAAAAACAGCAGAAGAAAGGGCTATATGAGGCAGCTTATGGAAAAGGCGCTGAAGGATATGAGAGAGGAGGGCATGCCCTTCTGTTTTCTCATGCCTGCCTTTGAAGCCCTGTATCTGCCTTTTGATTTTACTTATATTTATAAAAAGCAGAGCCGGGAGCTGCAACAGGAGAAATTCTCCAATCTGCAGCTTAGAAGAGCGGAGAACAGAGATTTGCAGGCAGCCGCTGCTTATATGGAAGCCTGGCTTTCCAAAAGATATGAGGTCTATGCCAAAAGAGATTTCTCCTATATAGAAAGACTGAAAAGAGAAATCGAAAGTGAAAACGGCTGTCTGGAGCTTTTGTTTGAAAAAGATACCCTTGCGGGAATGAAGGCTTACTGGGGAATGGACAAGCCGGAGGAAAGACTGCTGTTTTGTGAAGAAAATTACAGTCGGCTTCAGGGAGATGCTACTCCTGCCATTATGGGAAGAATTGTCAATCTGCCGGAGTTTCTTTCCTGTATCCGTTTAAGGGAAACGGCGGAAAAGGAGGAATATACGGTAATTTTGGGGGTTGAGGACAGAATTTTACCGGAAAATGCAGGCCTTTGGAAATGGACGATCAACCGGAGCAGCTCTGGGGCAAAAAGGATTTGCCCAAAAGCAGAGGAGAAGTCAGAGAGCAAAGAAAAGGCAGATATTTCCCTTGAGATTTCAGAGATTACAGCCTGGCTTTTCGGGTATTCTGTTCCGGATTCCCTGGGAGTCTGGAGAGAGCGGATCCGTCCGTTTTGCGGCGTATTTTTAGACGAGATTGTGTGAAAAACAAGTAGCATTACAACCGTACAAGTATGTATAATAGAGGTTAAGAAGAATTCGTAAGCCATAAGGAGGTTACATACATGAGTTTGGAAGCAAATAAAAGTACGGTAGTAAACGGAAAGGCGGTTCTGGGTATTGAGATGGGCTCTACCAGAATCAAGGCAGTTCTGGTAAATGAGAAAAATGAACCTATTGCATCAGGAAGCCATGAATGGGAAAATCAGTTGGTAAATAATATCTGGACTTACAGTGAGGAAGCAATTTGGAAGGGAATCCAGGACAGCTATCAGGACATGGTAAGAGATGTAAAGGAAAAATACGGCGTACCGGTAAAAAAACTGGCTGCATTGGGTTTCAGCGCAATGATGCATGGTTATATGCCCTTTGATAAAGCAGGAAATCTCATGGTGCCCTTCCGTACCTGGAGAAACACCATGACCGAGCAGGCAAGTGAAGAGTTGACACAGCTTTTTGCCTACCATATTCCTCAGAGATGGAGCATTGCACACCTGTATCAGGCAATCTTAAACAAAGAAGAGCATGTAAAGGATATTGACTTTATGACAACTCTGGAGGGCTATGTACACTGGAAATTAACAGGGGAAAAGGTACTTGGTGTAGGAGAAGCCTCAGGAATGTTCCCTGTAGATATGAATATCCGTAATTATGACAAAAAGAGAATGGAGCAGTTTGATGAGTTGACAGCGCCTTACCATTTTCCGTGGAAACTGGAGGATATTCTGCCAAAGGTGCTCCTGGCAGGAGAAGAGGCAGGAAGACTGACCGAGGAAGGTGTGAAATTGCTGGATATTACAGGAGAGCTGGAAGCAGGCGTACCGCTTTGTCCGCCGGAAGGCGATGCCGGAACCGGTATGGTGGCAACCAACAGTGTGGCGCAGCGTACGGGAAATGTGTCTGCCGGAACTTCTGTGTTTGCCATGGTGGTTCTGGAAAAAGAGCTGTCTAAGGTATATCCGGAGATTGATTTGGTAACAACTCCTACCGGGAATCTGGTGGCAATGGTACACTGCAACAACTGTACCTCTGACTTGAATGCCTGGGTGGGAATTTTTAAAGAATTTGCGGAAAGCATGGGCATAAAGGTGGACATGAACCGGCTTTTTGAAACCCTGTACAGAAAGGCAATGGAAGGGGACGCAGATTGCGGCGGACTTTTGGCGTACAATTATTTCTCAGGCGAGCATATTACAGGATTTGAAGAAGGACGCCCCATGTTTGTCCGTACACCGGAGAGTAAATTTAATCTGGCGAACTTTATGAGAGTGCATCTTTTTACTGCTCTTGGCGCACTGAAAACAGGTATGGATATTCTGTTAAAAGAAGAGGGCGTAAAGCTGGATAAAATTCTGGGACACGGCGGTTTGTTTAAGACAAAAGGTGTGGGACAGAATCTTTTAGCAGGCGCAATCAACACCCCTGTTTCTGTTATGGAAACAGCAGGAGAGGGCGGCGCCTGGGGCATTGCAGTGCTGGCATCTTATCTGGTGAATAAAGAGGAAAATGAAACTCTGGAGCAATATCTGGACAACAAGGTTTTCGCAGGACAGGAAGGCGTGGAAGTACAGCCGGACGAAAGAGATGTAAAGGGCTTTGACGCCTTTATGGAGAAATATGCGGCAGGACTTGCCATTGAGAGAGCTGCTGTAGATCATCTGAAATAAGAAAAAAGAAATAGGAAATAAAAAAGACTGCCCCGTGCAGCGCATATCAGGAATATTTCTGATTGCTGCTTCACGAGGCAGTTTTTTATGGCGCCATTCCTTTTTTGAATCGGGTAAGGAATGGAAAACTTCCCGGTCGCGTTGGCCTTTTGAAAGAACCGGGCAGTTTTGGCAGTCTGGGAAGAGATACCTGCACAGAGGATACGGCATTTACAAACCGGGTTGGCAGATTCCCTGCCAGCAAAAAGGTAAGCGCCACACAGGAAACCAGAAGCAGAGCCGTTTCTCCGGGAGTATTTATGCTTTTAAGCAATGGTGTTTCCTTCAGCGCACTGTAAATCATTCCGTGGAACAGGTAAATCGGCATGGTGCGGACACCCAGCACAGAGAAAAAGTGCTGTTTCCGTGGAATAAACGCACACAGGGCAAACAGCGCCAAAAAGGAAATCGCATAGCAGCCTGCCCGAACCAGAAGCCCCTCTATGCCGGGCATGTTCATATCCTGATAAGAATATCTGCCGTAAAAAATAAAGGTGGTCAGTTCTGTACCGGAAAGGGCAGTCAATCCCAAAAACAGAGCTACAAAGGCAGACAGACCAAAAGTAAGGGCTTTCCAGTGCCTGCGCAGGGCTTCAAACCAGCTTTCCTGAAAATAGTAGCCTGCAAGGAAAAAGGGGTAGAACACCAGCGTCCTTGGAATACTGAAAAAGTTGCCAAGTTCCGTAAATCCAACAAGCAGTCCTGCAGTAAAAGCAATAAACATATTTCCCGGTATTTTCCGAACATATGGAGTCAGGACTCTCCAGAAAAACAGAGCCATGAGATACCACAGGGAAAATTTAGGACGGTTTAAATATAGCCCAGTTTCCTTATGTATAATGAAAACATACAGAAAATAGTATAAAAATTCGTAGACAAAATAAGGAATCACCAGCTTCTGAATCAGCTTTTCAAAGCCCATGTCTTTTTTGGAAAAAACCACTACACGATTCTGCTCGGTGCGTCCGAA